>OLFU01000086.1_pt1 | contig 95842 bp, 85 predicted proteins | sample 1605161 | NCBI WGS metagenome assembly OLFU01 (sample SAMEA3888914, study PRJEB22519) | human gut metagenome | biome: human gut; feature: human-associated habitat; material: faeces | place: Denmark | collected 2011
GGAGGCGACTTTGCGTCGGCAAGGGGTGCCCTGCCCGGCGGCGACAAGCAGGCTTGCTCCCCGGATGCTTCTCCTGTCATACTTGCTAAGGAACAAAAAATAACCAGGATTCCTATTTGGAACCCTGGTTATTTTTTACCATGAACAGGGGAATTTCGTTCTTCCCTACCATATTGTGCTCATCCCGAGCCACTTTTTCAATATATTTCAGATCGCCCAGGTTTTGTTTTTCTTCTGCCAGGGCGGCATTTTCTTTTTTCAGTTTTTCGACTTTTTTCTCGGTCCGTACACTTTCCTGATGGATCTGGAAGATCCGGTAGCCCTGGTGGACTGCACTGACGATCAGTGGCAGGCAGCAGAACAGGACCAGGATCAGAAAGCGCTTCTGGGTCTTGTCTTTGGAAATCATACGCTTGCCCTTCCCTCTTGAGACAATATCCGTCTTGCTGCCTGGATAAAAAAGCAACCTGATGCCGGGGCATCAGGTTGCGGAGTCTGCCTCTTATTTGTTGACGGCATCCTTGAAAGCCTTGCCAGCTTTGAAAGCAGGAACATTGGCTTCTGCAATTTTAATGGTTTCGCCAGTACGAGGATTCTTCCCGTTGCGGGCGTTGCGTACACGAGCTTCAAACGTGCCGAAGCCGATCAGCTGTACTTTATCTTTGTTGGCAACCGCTTCTTTTACCGTATCGATGAAGGCGTTGACAGCTTTTTCAGCATCTTTTTTGGGCAGTGCGGTTTTAGACGCAACTTCAGAGATCAATTCACTTTTGTTCATAAGAAAATCCTCCTAAATAGGTATTGCGCCTACGTTGTGGCGCCTGACTATGGTCATATTAGCACAAACATTGGAAAATTGCACGCCTTTTTTGGGAAAATCTTGAAAAACCCGCATGGGAACAGGGTTTCAGGGGATTGTCAAGGGCGTTTCGAGACTTTTTTGGCCTGCTGCCAGCGATTTTCCAGCTCTTCCAGGGAAAGTTCCTTCCAATCCTTTCCTTCGGCCTTCACCTGGGCTTCCAGGGCTTCGAACCGTTTCTGGAACTTGTTGTTGGCCCGGTTCAGAGTGGTTTCCGGTTCCAGGTCCAGTTTGCGGGTGTACACGGCCAGGGCGAAGAACAGATCGCCCAGTTCCTCCTCTGTGGCATCTCTGTCAGAGGCTGCAACTGCCTGCTGGAGCTCTTTTTCCTCTTCCTGCACCTTCTTCCAGGCAGAGGCTGCATCCGGCCAGTCAAAACCGGTTTTCGCGGCCCTGGCACAGAGCTTATACGCCCGCATGAGCGCCGGAAGCCCTTTGGCGATGCCATCCAGGGCATGGGTCCGTTCGGTCTTTTCCTGGGCCTTCAGGGTCTCCCAGTTCGCCATGACCTCACCGGCACCGCTGACCCGGGTATGGCCGAACACATGGGGGTGCCGGTGGACCAGTTTCTTCACCACGTCGTCGATCACGTCCTGCATGGTAAACAGACCCTCTTCCTCGGCCAGGCGGGCATGGAACACCACCTGGAGGAGCACATCCCCCATTTCCTCCCGCATGCCGGCCACATTGTCATCATCGATGGCTTCCAGCATTTCGTATACTTCTTCCACCAGCTCCCGGCGCATGGTGGCATGGGTCTGCACACGGTCCCAGGGACAGCCCCCGGGTTCCCGCAGCACCCGCACCAGTTCGATGAGCGGCCGAAGGTCCAGCACCCCTTTTTCGTGGATGCCTTTTTCATGGAGTGTTTTCATGGTTGTTCTCTCCTCTTGAAATCTGAAATCCGCAGCTCCCGGGTCAGTACCAGCATCAGACCGTAGACCCCTGCCCCCAGCATCACTTCCGCCATGAGCCACAGGATCCTGTTGGGAAGCACCCCGCTGAGCATCGGACCCAGCGCGTACACAGCCCCGCCCATGACCACAGCCGAAACCGTGATACGGGCCAGGTCCTTCCAGGGCAGGGTCAGCCGGTCGGTGTAGTAGAGAAAACCCAGGTTGGCCAGCCCGGCGGCTGCCAGGTTGGCATCCGTAGCCCAGGCGGCGCCCCGGATGTTATAAGCCGGTATGGCCGTCAGGGTCCACAGCAGCCCCACCTTTACGATCAGGCTCAACAGCATGTTGCACATGGGTACCCGGGTATGGCCCAGACCCTGGAGCAGGGCCGTGGACACCTGGTGGAGCCCCAGGAACAGGATGGCCGGGGCCAGGGCCGTAATGGCCGGCCCGGCGAACCGGGTCCCGTACAATACCTGGGAAATGGGCGTGCCCAGCAGGTACACTCCCACCGCCGCAGGTACGTTCAGCAGCAGGAAGAACCGGAAAGCCCGTTTCGTCTTGTTCTCCAGCAGGTCCCTCCGGCCTTTGGCTTTGGCTTCCGCCACGGCGGGCACCACAGAGGCCGCCAGGGAATTGGTGGGGATGGTCCCCATGTTCACCAGAGGCATGGCCATCCCAGAAAGGTAGCCCAGCCCCCGTGTGGAGGCTGCCACCGTAAATCCGGCAGCCAGCAGCCGGTCCGGTACCAGGATCATCTCAATGCCGCTGACCACGGGCACCATCAGATTGGCGCAGGTCACCGGCAGTGCCAAGGAAATCAGCTGCCAGGCCGTGGAACCCAGGGACAGCTCTTCCGAAGGTCCCGGGCACAGCTCCTCCTGCCGCCAGCGCTGCTGCTGCCGGTAATAGAACCACAGCAGGATCCCCAGGCTGGCCACGGCACCGGGGACAGCCCCGAAAGCTGCTCCGGCCGCTCCCATGGCCAGTCCCTGAGGCAGCAGCAGCCAGGCCAGGACCACCATGGAAACCACCCGGGTGAACTGTTCCAGGATCTGGGAAACAGCGGTGGGCGTCATTTCCTGGAACCCCTGGAAATACCCCCGGAAGCAGGCCACCGGAATGGAAAGACCGATGGCGGGCACCAGGGCCAGCATGGCCATCCTGGCCCGCCCGTCCTTGACGATACCTCCGTCGATCAGCCAGGGAACCAGCACCCAGGCCAGGGCCGCAAAGGCCACTCCGGCCAGGGCCATGAGCCCGGTGGAAATCCCCAGGATGCGCCGGGCCCCTTTCCTGTCATTCACTGCCGCCCGGCGGGAAATCAGGATGGACATGGCCGCCGGGACCCCGGCGGAGGACAGGGCTACCAGCAGCAGGTACAGGGGATAGGCGATCTGGTACAGCCCGATGCCCTCCCCGCCCAGCAGCCGGGAAAGCAGGATCCGATTCACGGACCCCAGGATTTTTACCAGCAGCCCGGCAGCCGTCAGGATCAGTGTCCCTTTCATAAAGCGGTCAGCCATGTTTCTCTCCTCTCAGCGGGCCGGCCAGAAGCGGCCCCTACAGCTTTTATAGCAGTCACTAGTCACTAGCCACTAATCACTAATCACACACACTCGCCGCATTATACCATACGGGAAACGTTCTTTTCCAGCCATTGCAGGGGTTCTCCCTTCAAGCCCCGGGTTTTCAGGATGAACTGGGGCTGGGGTCCCATCTTCAGCGTGGCACGGGGCACGTATTCCCGGATCAGTGCCTGGAGCACATCCGGATTGGCCTTGCTGTGGGGGTCGAAGGTCATCCGGATTTCACCGGGCCGCACAGCGATGCCGGTGATCTTCAGTTTCCGGCACAGATCCCGCAGCGCCGCCACCCGCCACAGGTTCACCACCTGCTGGGGCGGATTGCCGAACCGGTCGATGATTTCATCCATCAGGTCGTTCCGGTCTTCATATTTCATATCTCCGAAGCGATGGTACAGTTCCAGCTTGTACCGGGGATTGTCGATGTACCCGTCGGGGATGTAGGCATCCAGTTTCATTTCGATCACCGGATCCGGTGCCACCGGTTCGTCGGGGTTGCCTCCGTTCTGCAGGGTGTTGATGGTCTTTTCCAGCAGCCGGCAGTACAGGTCGAAGCCTACACCGGCGATCTGACCGTGCTGTTCGGCGCCCAGCAGGTTGCCGGCACCCCGGATCTCCAGATCCCGCATGGCAATCTTGAACCCGGCACCCAGTTCCGTGAAATCACGGATGGCCTGCAGCCGTTTCTGGGCCACTTCACTGAGCACCCTATCCTTCTTGTACAGGAAATAGGCATAGGCCAGCCGGGAGGAACGGCCCACCCGGCCCCGCATCTGGTACAGCTGGGACAGCCCGAAGTTCTCGGCTCCATCGATGATGATGGTGTTGGCCAGGGGTACATCCAACCCGTTTTCGATGATGGTGGTGCACAGGAGCACATCGAAGTCTCCGTGATAGAAGCCCAGCATCACATCTTCCAGCTCGTCCTCGGTCATCCGCCCGTGAGCGATGCCGATGGTGATGCCCGGCACCAGTTCCCGCAGATGGGCGGCAATCCGGGAAAGGCCTTCGATGCGGTTGTGGACGTAGTAGATCCGTCCGCCCCGGCGGATTTCCCGTTCCAGGGCCTCCCGCACCATACCGTCATCGTATTCGGCCACATAGGTTTCCACCGGCAGCCGGTCTTCCGGAGGGGATTCAATGATACTCATATCCCGGCCCTTGACCAGCGCCAGGTGCAGGGTCCGGGGAATGGGCGTGGCCGACAGGGTCAGCACATCGATCCCTGCACTGCGCTGCTTGATTTTTTCCTTCTGGGCCACGCCGAAGCGCTGCTCCTCGTCGATGATCAGCAGCCCAAGATCATGGAATTCCACATCCGGATTCAGGATCCGGTGGGTGCCGATGAGCACATCGATCTTGCCCTCGGCCAGCCGGTCCATGATTTCTTTTTGCTGTTTGGGCGTGCGGAACCGGCTGAGCATCTCCACCCGCACCCCGAAAGAGCCCATGCGCTGGCTGAAGGTAAGCAGATGCTGCTGAGCCAGTACAGTGGTGGGCGCCAGGACAGCCACCTGCTTGCCGTCCATGACCGCCTTGAACGCCGCCCGGATGGCCACTTCTGTTTTGCCGTAGCCCACGTCGCCGCAGAGCAGTCGTTCCATGGGCACGGGCTTTTCCATATCTGCCTTGATTTCGGCAATGGCCTTCAGCTGGTCCGGCGTCTCTTCAAAGGGGAAACTGGCCTCAAATTCCTTCTGCCAGTGGGTATCCGGTGCAAAGGCATGGCCCGGCGTGATTTTCCGCTGGGCATACAGCCGCAGCAGTTCCGTAGCCAGGATGGTGATGGCCTTCTGGGCCTTCCTGGTGGCCTTCTGCCAGTCCTTGCGGCCCATGTTGGACAGCTTGGGCGGTGTGCCCTCATTGCCCACGTATTTGTGGAGCAGGCCCACCTGTTCCACGGGCACATGGAGCTTGTCCCCCTTGGCATACTGCAGCTGCAGATAATCCCGATGGACCCCGTCGATTTCAATGGTTTCCACGCCCATGTACCGGCCGATGCCCTGTACGTCGTGGACCACGTAATCCCCCACCTTGATGTCGGAGAAGTAGTTCAGGGCCGGTCCTTTGCCCTTTTGTCTGGCCAGCCGGCGCTTCTTCTGCATCCCGAAGATGTCGCTTTCGGTGATCAGGAGCCAGGACTGGTCCCAGAAATAGAACCCGTTGGTCAAGCTGCCCGTGAATACCACGCCACCCTTTTCCGGCAGCAAGGGCGGCTGATTCAGGTAGACTATGTCCAGACCGTTCCCCTTCAGGCTCTCCGCCAGGCCGGCCGCCTTATCCGCCGTCCCCATCATGATCAGAGGATGGACGCCCTTGTCCAGCCAGCCCTTCAGGTCCTTCTGGAGCAGGTCCGTGTTCTTGTTGTAGGGAGCCATGGCCCGCACCTGTACGTGGAGCTTGGGCGCCTCCGGAAAATGGGGATGGCCCAGGTCGCTGACCAGGAGGCTGTGGGTCTTTCCGGTCTGCTGGATCATGGTTTCCGGTTCCAGCAGCTGGTCGGCGAATTCCCGGTTGTCCCCGTAGCTTTTTTTGCATTCTTCAAAGAAGCCGGCAGGTTCATCCACTACCACCAGCTGGTCCGGAGAAAAGTACTGGAACAGAGAGGCATCCTCCCCCTGAGACTCCATGGCCAGAGGCATGATGGCCACCTGTTTCAGAGTGCCCGTACTGCGCTGGGTATCCAGGTCGAACCGTTTCACCACGTCGATGGTGTTGTCGAACCATTCAATCCGCACCGGGTCCTTGCCGTTGATGGGGAATACATCCAGGATGTCCCCCCGTACGGCCAGCTGCCCCAGGGTATCCACCTGCTCCGTCCGTTCATAACCGGCCTTCACCAGTTTTTCCACCACTAGGGTCTGTTCGATTTCCTGACCCGGTGCCAGTTTGATGTTCTCCCGCACCAGGCTCTCGGGCTGGGGCAGCTTCTGGATGGCTGCCTCCGCCGTGACGAAGATGATGCCTTCCTCTTTTTTATAGATCATCTCCAGGGCGGCGGCCCGTTCCGCCAGCACCTGTTCATTGCGGGTATCCACCTGGCCGTGGATCAGGCTGGCCGGGTACAGTTCCCGCATGGCCAGATCCGGATAGAAATAGGCCAGTTCCCGGCGGAGGCCCCGGATGGCTTCCCGGTTCACCGTCAGGAAAATCAGAGGCGGAGCCGCCTTCGTCATTTCCTGCAGAGCACACAAAAAGCCGGCTTTCACCGATGCGGTAAGGCCGGTCAGATTCACAGGTCCTGTTGCTTTCTTCCACAGCTCCCCTGCTTCCTGTACATTTTTTTCCTGGAGCAGTAATTTCGTCAGTTCATTTGCCATAGGATTCTCTCTTTACCAGCAACAAGCAAAACCGAAAGCCGTGATACCGGCTTTCGGTTGTTTTGCTGCTATTCCGTTCTGATTTCTTACAGTTTGACGTTGATGTCGTCCCGATTAAAGGTATGTACGGCATCCACGAACCGGACAGTGCCGGTGGCATACCGCATGGAAATGGTATCGGTCCGGGCACCATTGCCGAAGTAGTTGACACCCCGCAGGTTGTCACAGTTGGTAATGGCCGTTGCCGTGAACATGGCATCATCGCCCTTGACCAGATCGTCGATGGTCAGGATTTTCTTGGTATCTTCGATGCCCATCTTGCGGCACCGTTCCACCTGGTCCTCGTTTTCCGGAACCAGACGGGCCTGCATATCGCCACCCAGGCATTTCAAGCCGCAGGCAGCCAGTACGCCTTCCGGAGCGCCGCCCCGGCCGATGTACATATGCACGCCAGACCCTTCCAGGCCGGTTTCGATGATGGGATTCACATCGCCGTCGCTGATCAGACGAATCCGGGCACCTGCTGCACGGACTTCTTCAATGATCTTGCGATGACGGGGACGATCCAGGGCAACCACCACCAGGTCGTTGACATTCCGGTGCATGGCCTTGGCAACCCGTTCCAGGTTCACAGCCACAGGATCGTCGATGTTGATGCAGCCTTTGGCACGGGGACCCACAGCGATCTTATCCATGTACATATCGGGAGCATGGAGCAGGCAGCCTTTCGGAGCAATGGCGATGACGGCAATGGCGCCGTTCTGGCCTTTGGCCACCAGGTTCGTGCCTTCTACAGGGTCCACAGCGATATCCACTTCCGGACCGCCGGCCCCTACATGTTCACCGATATACAGCATCGGGGCTTCATCCATTTCCCCTTCGCCGATGACAACCGTACCACTGATGTTCACGGTGTCGAACATTTTCCGCATGGCGTCTACAGCCAGCTGGTCAATGCCGTTCTTATCGCCCAGGCCTACGCCACGACCACTGGCAATGGCGGCAGCTTCCGTTACGCGGACAAATTCCATGGATAATTCTCTATTCATTCACTACGCCTCCCATTAGTTCGGCAATTTTCATTGCCCTTTCATTGTACCTGCTATTCGTCCAGAAATCAATGGTTATGATACTTCAATGCTGCAGCAATGAAGGCCTTGAACAGAGGATGGGGATTGGTGGGACGGGATTTCAGTTCCGGATGGAACTGTACGCCCATGAACCAGGGATGTACATCCGAAGACAGTTCCACCATTTCCACCAGTTTGCCGTTGGGCAGGGTACCGCCCAGCACCAGTCCGTGGTTGAACAGGTCGTCCCGCAGTTCATTGTTCACTTCGTACCGATGACGATGCCGTTCGCTGATCATTTCGGTGCCGTAGGCCTGGTAGGCCAGGGTGCCGGGTACCAGCTTGCAGGGATAAGCACCCAGACGCATGGTGCCGCCCTTGATTTCCACGCTCATCTGTTCGGGCATCAGATAGATCACAGGGTACGGAGTGGCTTCATCGAATTCCGTGGAGTTGGCTTTGGTCATACCGCACACATCCCGGGCATATTCGATGACGGCGCACTGCATCCCCAGGCAGATCCCGAAGAAGGGGATCTTGTTTTCCCGGGCATACTGGATGGCACGGATCATGCCTTCGATACCCCGGTCGCCGAAGCCGCCGGGCACCAGGATGCCGTCCACGCCTTTGAAGATGCTGGCAAAGTCCGCTTTGGGATCTTCCAGATCCACGGCGTTGATGTATTCGATGTCCACATCGGCGTCATGGAAATAGCTGGCATGTTTCAGGGCTTCCACGATGCTGATGTAGGCATCGGGCAGTTCCACGTATTTGCCCACCACGGCAATGGTGGATTTCTTGTCGTGGGGAGCCAGGATCTTCTTCACCATGGCATGCCAGGCAGCCATGTCTTTCGGTCTGTCTTCCATGCCCAGTTTCCGCAGCACCACTTTATCCATGCCCTGGTCTTCCAGCAGCATGGGGACTTCATAAATGCTGGGAGCGGTAATGGACTGGAACACCGCATCTGCATCCACGTCACAGAACATGGAAATCTTTTCCCGCATTTCCTTGCTGATTTCTTTTTCGCTGCGGCACACCAGGATATCCGGAGTGATCCCGATGCTGCGCAGTTCCTTGACGCTGTGCTGGGTGGGTTTCGTCTTCAGTTCGCCGGCAGCGGAGATGTAGGGGATCAGGGTTACATGGATGTACAGCACATCATTGCGGCCCACATCCTTCTTGACCTGCCGGATGGCTTCCATGAAAGGTTCGGATTCGATATCCCCCACGGTACCACCGATTTCAGTGATCACGAAATCCGCATGTTCTTCCCGGCCGACCCGGTAGACCCGTTCCTTGATTTCGTTGGTGATATGAGGAATGACCTGTACGGTACGGCCCAGATAATCGCCCCGGCGTTCCTTGTTGATGACCGATTGATAGATCCGGCCGGCGGTCACGTTGGAGTTCCGGGTCAGGCTGATGTCGATGAACCGTTCATAATGACCCAGATCCAGGTCTGTTTCAGCACCGTCGTCGGTGACGAACACTTCGCCGTGCTGGTAGGGGCTCATGGTACCGGGGTCGATGTTGATGTACGGATCGAACTTCTGGATGGTGACCTTATAGCCTCTGCTCTTCAGCAGACGTCCCAGAGAAGCCGCCGTAATCCCTTTACCCAGAGACGATACCACACCGCCCGTTACAAAAATATACTTGGTCATTTTCTTCCTCCCTTTTTGGCTTTCGCCTAACTTACATATGGTCCGGAGCGCTGACACCCAGGATCTTCAAACCATGGCGCAAGGTGTTGCCCACAGCTGTAATCAATACCAGACGAGCCTGCTGCACGGCAGGTTCCACGCCCAGGACACGGCACTGGTTATAGAACGAATGGAACAGTCCGGCCAGGTCGTACACATAATGGGCGATCTTGTGGGGAGCCCGTTCGGCTGCCGCCGTTTCGATCAGCTCCTCGTAATCATTCAGTTTCTTGATCAGATCGATTTCGATGGGTTCCTTCAGGACGGTCAGGTCACAGTCCTTATCCAGGACCACACTGGCCTCTTCCAGCTGCCGCAGGATGCTGCAGATCCGGGCATGGGCATACTGTACATAGTACACCGGATTGTCATTGGAATGTTCCGTAGCCAGCGTCAGATCGAAGTCCAGCTGGCTGTCCATGCTCCGCATGATGAAGAAGAACCGGGCTGCATCGGTGCCCACTTCCTCGATCAGTTCGTTCAGCGTGACGCTCTTGCCCGTCCGCTTGCTCATCTTCACCAGCTGGCCGTTCCGGTACAGTGCCACCATCTGGAGGATCAGCACTTCCAGCCGTTCGGGATCATAGCCCAGGGCCTGCATGGCTGCCTTCACCCGGGGAATGTACCCGTGATGATCGGCACCCCACAGATTGATGACCCGGTCAAAGCCCCGCTGGAATTTGTTCTGGTGGTAAGCGATGTCCGCGGCAAAATACGTGGATACCCCATTGTCGCGGATGACCACCCGGTCTTTATCGTCTCCGAAGGCTGTGGATCTGAACCACTTGGCGCCCTCTTTTTCGTACACATACCCTTTTTCCTGGAGTTCGTCCACCACCTGGTGGATCTTATCGGCGTCATGGAGGGACTGTTCACTGAACCAGACGTCGAACTCACAATTGAAGGCTTCCAGGTCTTCCTTCAGGGCAGCCAGTTTCTCTTCCTTGGCAATGGTCTGGAACTGCTCCAGGCGCTGTTCTTCCGGCATATGGATGAACTTGTCGCCGTATTTGTCCCGGATCCGTCTGGCCGTCACCTTGATGTCTTCCCCGTGGTACCCGTTTTCCGGGAATTCGCAGGGGATGTTGAACAGTTCCAGGTACCGGGCATTCACAGACAGAGCCAGGTTGTGCATCTGGTTGCCGGCATCGTTGATGTAATACTCCCGGGTCACATCGTACCCGGCGGCCTTCATCAGATTGGCCAGGGCACTGCCCACAGCCGCTCCCCGGCCATGGCCCACATGGAGCGGACCGGTGGGATTGGCACTGACGTACTCGATCTGGATCTTTTCGCCCTTTTTCGGCGGCAGATTCCCATAGCTCTCCCCTTTGTCCACAATGGTCTTCAGAGCGGCAGCCAGCCAGTCTTCCTTCAGGTAGAAGTTCAAAAATCCGGGACCGGCGATTTCCACTTTCTCCACCTGGGGGCAATCCAGGAATTCCTGGACAGCTCCGGCGATCACCCGGGGTGCACAATGGAAATTCCGGGCCGCCTGCAACGCAAAATTGGTGGCAAAATCGCCAAAAGATTTCTGGGGCGGTACGGTCAATACCACCGGTGCCAGTTCACCCTGGGGCAGTTTACCTGCCTCAATGGCTTTCCGGACGGCAGCTGTGACGGCTTCCGCCAGTACATTCTTCATGTCCACTGATTTTTTCCTCCTCGATCTCAATTCGCAAACAAATCCTTCCACTGGGCTGATTGTCCATTTCCAAATCGTAGGACAGCCCCACCTTCCAGCTGTGTTCCTGCCGGTCAATGGCCAGGCTGCGGGTGAACACCGTCATGGGCACAGTAAAATACGGGGTCCTGTATTGAAACGTACTGTTCCGGCCCCGTTCGTACTGCTGCCGATGTTCATAACGGCCGTGCCGGATTACCGTCAGAGAATCCTCCGTCCATTTCAGGGTGGTACGGGTCCCCTCCATGCCGGTGACTTTGGTTTCTTCATACCGGACATAGGTGGTCCCATTCTTTTCCGTCAGCTGCCCGAAGGCCACCAGTGTAATGGGCTTCGTATCTCCCAGCCCCTGGCTTTCACTATGGATGGTAATCTTAACTGGTGTCATGGCGTCTCCACAATAAGTAGAGGGTTGCCCCTGTGCAAGCCAGCACCATCAGCGCGGCGAAGGAGCAAGCCCTCATTCGGATTTCGTTATGGTTGTTTTGTGCAGCAAAAAATGTAGTATCCTTGCCTTATTCTTGTTTATTTTATATTAATCCTCTCCAAAAGGCAAGAGGAAGCTCCGGGAAAGATGGAATTCTTTCCTTTGTTGCCACAATGATGGGTTCTATTATATAATGAAGGTTATTACGATATATGAAAGGAAGTGTGTCTATGCACATCGCATTGAGCACGGTGATCGCCCTGGTCCTGTATTTTTCGGTCCTGATCGGGATCGGACTGATCACGTATAAAAAGGATGAGGACATGGAAGGATACGCCCTGGGGGGACGGGCCCTGGGGCCCTGGGTCACTTCCATGAGTGCCGAAGCCTCGGACATGAGCGGCTGGATGCTCATGGGGCTGCCGGGCTATGCCTACATGGCCGGCATCAGCGCCTTCTGGATTGCTCTGGGGCTGATCCTGGGCACCTGGGTGAACTGGGTGGTGGTCGCCAAACGGCTGCGGATCTTCACCCGGGTCATGGGCAATGCCATCACCCTGCCGGAATACTTCGACAACCGGTTCTACGACAAACACAAAAAACTGCGGATTGCTTCCGCCTTTTTCATCTTCATCTTTTTCCTGATCTATACCTCCTCCAGCTTTGTGGCTGGCGGCAAGCTGTTCAATACGGCTTTTGGGCTGGATTACCGGTATTCCCTGTTCCTGACGGCGGGCATCGTGGTGTTCTACACCCTGATGGGCGGTTTTGCGGCCGTATGCTGGACGGACCTGTTCCAGGGCTTTTTGATGTTCTTCTCCATCCTCGTGGTGCCCATCACAGCCATGTACACCATCGGCGGGGTGGATGCCACCATGGAACGGCTGAATTCCATCAGCCCCAACTATTTCAACCTGTTCCAGGGTGCTGATGGCAGCATGCTGAGCCTGACCGCCATCATTTCCCTGCTGGCCTGGGGGCTGGGATATTTCGGCCAGCCCCATATCCTGGTGCGCTTCATGGCCATCCGGGATCCCAAAAGCATCAAACAGGCCACCCACATCGCGGTGACCTGGGTGGTGATTTCTCTGGCCATGGCCGTACTGGTAGGGCTTACCGGGCGTGTCTATCTGGGAGACGTCCTCAAGGGCGGCGCCGCTGAAACGGTCTTCATCCAGATGACCGGTCATTTCTATCATCCCTTTGTGGCCGGGATCATCACATCCGGTATCCTGGGCGCTATCATGAGTACGTCGGACAGCCAGCTGCTGGTGGCTGCCTCCTCTTTCACCACGGACTTCTACAAGATCCTGATCAATCCGAAAGCCTCCGCAGGGGAACTGGTACGGATGAGCCGGATGATGATCATCGTGGTCTCCGCGCTTTCCCTGGTGCTGGCCATGAATCCAGACAGCATGATCCTGAACATCGTGTCCTATGCCTGGGCCGGATTCGGAGCCGCCTTCGGGCCTCTGGTCCTCTTCTCCCTGTTCTGGCGGCGGATGACCACGGATGGGGCCTTTGCCGGTATCGTGGTGGGCGGTACCACGGTCCTGGTATGGAAGAACTTCTTCGCCTTCACCGGGGTCTATGAAATCATTCCCGGATTCATCCTGTCCTCCCTGGCCATCCTGCTGGTCAGCAAGCTGGACAAGGAACCGGAACCGGAAGTGGTGGCCCGGTACGACGAAGCCGTTGCGAAGCTGCGGGAAGAATGAGCATCCGAAAGAAAAAAGAAGCCGTGAGCAAATGCCTGGCATTTGCTCACGGCTTCTTTTTTATCTGAGGACGGCTGTTACTTTGCAATGTATGATTTGTTCCGCTTCAACGGGGTTTCCAGATCCTGTCCCCCCAGCACCGTGACCTTTTTGCTGGCGCTGGTAAACTGTACTGACTGGATTTCCGGCAGTTCCGTCAGGGTATCCACGATGGCATACAGCATCAGCACCGTATCCTGGTCACCCCGGCGGGTGCGGAATTCCTTGCTGAAATCCACCGTAGCCACTTTATCCTTCACAGTGACCGCATTGACTTTCAAGCCTTTGGGGAACGTGGTGTCCCCCTCCGGCCGCTTCTCCACCAGTTCCTTCAGGAGCTGCAGGGGCAGCTGCTCCCGGCTGGCGGTGAGCTTCACCGTACCGGCGGTGAGCTTGCCGCCCTTGCCGGCCCGGTAGATGGTAAACTGGCCGGCTTGGGTCCGGGATGCTTTCTGATCCTGCTCTGCCACGGTCTGCCCATTTTTCGGGGCATCCGGGTTCGTCGTCTGGGTCGCTCCGCAGCCGCCCAGAAACAGTCCGGCTCCCACCAGGAGCACGGCGGTCCATTGGGTCAGCGTTTTCTGCATAGGCTTCAACCTCCCTGGTGCTGATTGTAGAAGTCTTCGATTCCGTCGGCAATGGCGTTGGCCACCTTATTCTGGAACCAATCGGAGATCAGCAGTTTCTCTTCCCGGGCATTGGTCAGGAACAGACATTCCACCAGTGCACCCGGCATGGTGCTCCGCTTGTTCACATAGAAGTTGGCGAACCGTACGCCCAGATCATCCACATCGGCTGTCTTCATCAGCTGGTCCTGGATGCACTGGGCCACCTGGATATCATACTTGGTCTTGGGATAATAATAGGTGGAGAACCCGCCCACGCTGGTATTTTCGCTGGCATTGATATGGATGCTGATGAACATGTCCGAATGGCTGTTTTCCGCCACATCCACCCGTGCCTGCAGTTCTTCGGCATCGGTGGCATCGGGCCCGTACACATCCACGTCCGTGGTCCGGGTCATATAGACAATGGCACCCTTCTTCTCCAGCAGCGCCTTCACCTTCTTGGTAATGGGCAGCGTCACGTCCTTTTCAAAGGTCCCTGTGCGCAGTCCGTGGGTCCCGGGGTCCGTGCCGCCGTGGCCGGCATCCAGGGTGATCCGTTTGCCCCGGATGCCGCCCACTACAGAATAGGTGTCGCCGAACCGGGGTCCGCTGGGCTTGGTCCAGGGAGAGCTGCTGGGCCGTTTGGTATTCTTCGGCGTGAACGTTTTCTGAGGCGGTGCCGCGATCACGTCCACCACCACCCGGGTGGGACGTTTGGCAACCCGGTCTTCCTTCAGGCTGAACACATTGAACATTCCCTTTTGCAGGGGTTTCTTCATATTCACATGGACCACTGTGGAATTGACCTTCCGTTCCAGATACACCCGGGATACATAGGTGGCATTCTTGGGCGTGGTCACCCGGGGAATGGAGGACTTCAGATTGCCGTACACGGTAACCCGCAGTTCATTGTCCAGCATCTCCGTCTTATATTTCGTCGCCTGGTTGGTATCCAGGACGATCCGCAACCGTCCATTGGGATTGACACCGTAGACCACATTCTGGATTTTCGACGCTGCCTGGGCGTTGCCCGTTCCCAGACACGCCACCAGACAGAAAACAAGTAACAGCAGTTTTTTTAACACCTTGAACCTCCTCTGGGGAAATCAGCCGAGCTTTCCGCCGACTTCCGACATACCCGGCCATTGTAACACGTTCTTCCTCTGTGTGCAAATGGCCAGGGTCATCTGGCTTTTGTCCGATCGATGGCCTGGGGCAGTTTTTCCAGCAGATCACCGGCTGCCAGGCCGATGGTACCGTTTGCAGCGGCCAGATCACCGGCCAGTCCATGGAGGTATACACCGCAGCAGGCAGCCCGCACCAGGTTCAGTCCCTGGCCCAGCAGGGCGGCAATGGTACCGGTGAGCACATCACCGCAACCGCCGGTGGCCATCCCTTCGTTCCCGGTGGTATTGATGTAGATCTGGCCATCGGGTTGGGCAATGATGGTGGGAGTACATTTCAGCACCACCACAGCCTGCCACTTCCTGGCCCCTTCCCGGGCCGCCGCCACCGGATCCTCCAGCACCTGGCTGACCGGTACGCCCAGCAACCGGGCCATTTCTCCCGGATGGGGGGTCAAGATTTTATGTTTCAGGGATTGCAGCAGGGCATCGTCCCCGGCCAGGGCATTGAGCCCGTCCGCATCCAAGACCAGCGGCTGCTGCAACTGGGGCAGCAGTTCCCGCAGATACTGGACGGTTTCCGGTGCCTTTCCGGCGCCCGGTCCCGCGGCTACCACATCGTAGGCCTGGAAGGCTTTCAGGCTTGCTTCCGTCACCGGCCGCACCATCACTTCCGTGGATTTGATGATCAGCGGCTGCAGCACTTCCGGCTGGGTATACAGGGTCACCAGACCGGCCCCGGCCCGCACAGCGGCCTTGGAGCACAGTTCCGCCGCCCCGGCATAGCCCAGGCTGCCGGCCAGGATGCCGATGCGCCCGTTCATGCCCTTATGGGCATTGGGAGGCCGTTTGGGCAGGGTGTGCTGCACCAGATCCTCTGTCAACAGTTCTGCCCGGCTTTCTGCTTCCAGGACAAGAGAAGGCGGTGTATCCAGATCGGCCAGGACGATCCTGCCCGTATAACCGGCACCGGGGTACAGATACAGCCCCGGTTTGGGCGCAATCATGGTCACGGTCAGCCGGGCGTGGAGGGCCACGTCCGTATGGCCCGTATCAGCAGCCACCCCGCTGGGGATATCCACGGCCAGTACGGGTACAGGAACCATCTGCAGGGTCTCCAGCAGGGACCGGATGGGTTCCCGCACCTTGCCGTGGAAGCTGGTTCCCAGCAGGGCATCCACGAACAGATCCGCCTGGGCACAGGCCTGGAGCACATCGTTCTGGTCCTTTTCCCAACGCAGGATGGTAAAGGGGAAGCTGGCATCGATCTTATACTGGAGAGCGGCTCCCGGGCCGAAGCTTTCCGGCGCCTCGGCCAGTACCAGGGTCACCAGGGCACCCCGCTTCAACAGGAACCGGGCAGCGGCCAGTCCATCTCCGCCGTTGTTGCCCTTGCCCACGAACAGGATGATTTTCCTGTCCTTCACAGTCTCCAGCAGTTCCTGGGCAGCATCGGCCACAGCCCGGCCTGCATTCTCGATCAGGACCGCTTCCGGGATCCCCATCTCGCCGATGGCTTTCGTATCCACTTTTTTCATGGCTGCACTTGCAATGAGTTTCATCTTATTCCTCCAACAGTACTTGGGCAATGGCATTTTCCGCAGTATGGCTCAGGCTTACATGGACCCGTTCCACCTGCCGGGTCAGAGCGGCCACCCGCAGCTGTCCCATGAGATGGAGCCGGGGAGCCCCGGTCTTTTCATCCACCAGGATTTCCACCTGCTGGAGCTGGTTCAGATGGATGCCCGTCCCCAGGGCCTTGCCCAGGGCTTCCTTGGCCGCATACCGGGCTGCATAGGATTCCACACTGTGGGCGCCCTTCTTTTCGCAATAGGCGATTTCCTCGTCGGTAAATACTTTTTCCCTGAAGCCTGTCTGTTTCAGGGCCCGTTCCATCCGGCCCACTTCCAGGATATCCACACCGATTCCAATGATCATACCCAATTCCTTCTTTCAATGCTTTTTTATCATAAAGAATGAATGTAACAAACTCTTGACAAATCCGTGTCCTTTCGGAATTTTCTACCGGCTGTGTTCCCGCTTCCAGTCCTTGATCTGCTGCAGCCGGGCCTTATACCGGGCCTCCAGGCCCTGCTCCGTGGGATGATAGTAGGTCCGGTCCTTCAAGGCATCGGGCAGACACTGCATGGCCGCCATCTTCTCTTTCGTATCGTGGGCGTATACATACCCCCTGCCGTAGCCCAGGTCCTTCATGAGCCGGGTCGGCGCATTGCGGATATTCATGGGTACCGGTTCGTTCAGGTGCTTCTGGGCATCCCCTTTCGCCTCATTGTAGGCCAGCTCCATGGCATTGGATTTGGGCGCCATGGCCAGATAGATCACTGCATGGGTCAGGTTCACAGAACATTCGGGCATGCCGATGAAGTGGCAGGCCTGGTAGGCCGCCACTGCGATCTCCAGACCACGGGAATCGGCCAGTCCCACGTCCTCACTGGCGAAGCGTACCACCCGCCGGGCGATGTAGAGAGGATCCTCCCCGGCTTCCAGCATCCGGGCCAGCCAGTACACCGCCGCATCGGGATCCGAATTCCGCATGGATTTGTGCAGGGCGGAGATCAGATTGTAATGTTCTTCCCCGGACTTGTCGTAGAGCAGGGATTTTTTGGCCGTACACTGCTCGATCAGTTCCCGGGTCACATGGATGCCGTCCTCCTTCTTTTCCCCGTTCAGCACCACCATTTCCAGGGTGGAAAGGGCCGACCGGGCGTCCCCGTTGGAGAATTCAGCCAGGAAATCCAGGCATCCCTCCTCCATATGAACATTTTCATTGCCAAAGCCCCGGGGATCCCTGAGGGCATGCTGGAGGATCTTTTTGATATCCTCCCTGCCCAGGGCCTTCAGCACAAACACCTTGCAGCGGCTGAGCAAGGCCCCGTTCACCTCAAAGGAAGGATTTTCCGTGGTGGCCCCGATCAGGATGATGGCCCCTTTTTCCACAAAAGGCAGGAACGCATCCTGCTGGGCCCGGTTGAACCGATGGATTTCGTCCACGAACACGATGGTCCGTCCCCCGAACCGCCGGTTGTCATCCGCTCTCTGCATCACCGTACGGATTTCCTTGATGCCGCTGGTGACGGCTGAAAAATTGATGAAATTGGCCCGGGTGGTATGTGCGATGATTTGGGCCAGTGTGGTCTTGCCCACACCGGGAGGGCCCCAGAAGATCATGGAAGAAATCCGGTCTTCCTCAATCAGATTCCGCAGGATCTTGCCGGGGCCCAGCAGCTGCTCCTGCCCCACAAACTCATCCAGGGTGCGGGGGCGCAGCCGGGCCGCCAGGGGTTCCTCCTCCGGGGGAGCGAACAGACTGTCTTCTTCCATGGAATCCACCTCCTTGTTTCCGTAACTTTCATTATACCATGATTTCCACAGAAACAAAAAATGAAACCGGTGAGCTGCGCTCACACGGTTTCATTCTGGGTCTTGAACAATCGATTCAATTGATGGAGATGGGCATGATTGGGGATCAGATACACATAGTCTCCCCCCATGAGCACCGTATTGGCCTGGGGAATGATATCCGCATCTCCCCGCCGTACACAGATTACCAGGGCCCTGCCCGGCAGCCGGATTTCCTGGAGGGTCTTCCCTTCCACCGGGGATCCTCCTTCCACCGCCACTTCCACCAGCATCTGTTCCGCCGGTGCCTCCACCAGCTCCTTGACCCGGGAAGTTTTCCTCAGGGCCCGTTCCAGCATGGCATCAAAAATGGGCGTATCGTGGACCATTTCCCCGGCTGCATAGGCGAAAAGGGTAACAATGCCCAGTGGCACCAGGTGGTAGAACCGCCCGGTCATTTCCAGCAGCAGCAGAATGGCTGTCACCGGTGCCCGCACGGACCCGGCGAACCAGCCGGCCATGCCCAGCATGACCATGTTCAGCCGGTAGGCTTCCGGCAAAAGTCCCAGCAGCACCATCAGATTCCCATACAGAGCGCCGCACAGGCTGCCCAGCACCAGCATGGGCTGCAGGCTGCCGCCGGGAGCTCCGGAACCGGTGCTCAAAATGGTGAAGAGGAACTTGCCCAGCAGCACCACCAGGATCATGGACAGGGTTCCCTTCAGACTGATCATGGCCTCGATGACCCCATCTCCGGCACCCAGCACCTGAGGCAGGAAATAGGTCAGGGGAATGGTGAGCAGCAGGGGGAACGCAATCTTCATCCAGTCCTTCCTGAAGAGGGGCAGGCTGTAGAATTTTCCGATACCGAGAGACCCTTTGTTGAAGGCCACGCCCAGGAACCCGGAAAACAGCCCCAGGAAAATCAGGTGGGGCAGCAGTTCCAGGGGCAGGAACGGCATCTGGGGAAAGGTCAGCACCGTGTCCATACCGAAGAACCAGTGGACCATCACCGTGGTGGTCATGCAGGCCATCAGGGTGGGTACCATGACCATGGAGGACAGGTTCTTGTGAATGGCTTCCATGGTGAACATGACCCCGGCCATGGGCGCATTGAAGGCGGCTGCCAGCCCTGCACCGGCACCGCTGCTGATCAGGGCCCGTTTCTCCAGGTTGGTATTGTTCAGGGCATTGCCCACACCCTGGCCTGTCATGGCCCCGATCTGCACCGAAGGCCCTTCCCGTCCCATGGAGAGCCCGGCCCCGATGCCCAGGGATGTATCCACCAGTTTCACCAGGATGACCCGGGCCCAGTGGGTACTTTTTTCCAGCCCCAGCACAATGCCCCGCACCTGGGGAATGCCGCTTCCTCCGGCAATGGGAGCCCAGCGTACCAGCAGGGCAATGACCAGGGCAACCAGGATCAGGGCGGCCACCCAGATCAGGGCATAGGACGGAGGTACATTCTGGAGAAAATGCACCATCCGGGACCGGTTCTTCGCCACAAAGCCCAGACAGAGCCGCAGCAGGATGATGCACAGCCCGGTCGCCACCCCCACCAGGATCCCTTCAAAAGCCAGTTTCAGCTTCAGGTTGGGAATGTGCAGCATCCCTTCCAGGGTTTTCTGTCTTTCTGCCTCATTCATCTTTCAAATTGTTGAACAGACCGGTGAAATCCAGGGTGGCGAAATAATCCTTGGGAGTCTCAGCCCGCCGCAGCAGTTCTACAGAACCATCTTCCTTCAGCAGCAGTTCAGCGCACCACAGTTTGGCGTTGTAGTTGTACCCCATGGCGGAACCATGGGCTCCAGCATCGTGAATGAACAGGTAGTCCCCTTTTTCGATTTCCGGCAGTTTCCGGTCGATGGCAAACTTGTCGTTGTTTTCGCACAGACCGCCGGTCACATCATAGGTATGGTCACAGGGTGCATCTTCCTTGCCCAGCACGGTGATGTGATGGTACGCTCCGTACATGGCCGGCCGCATCAGGTTGGCGGCGCAGGCATCCACACCCACATATTCCTTGTAGATATGTTTGAAGTGCAGCACCCGGGTAACCAGAGCACCGTAAGGACCGGTGACGAAGCGGCCCATTTCCGTGAACAGGGCCACGTTGCCCATGCCTTCCGGTACCAGGACTTCATCGTATACTTTATGGACCCCTTCGCCGATTACAGCGATGTCATTGGGAACCTGATCCGGTTTGTAGGGAATGCCCACGCCGCCGGACAGGTTGATGAAATCCACAGCCACACCGGTATCGTGTTTCATTTCCACGGCCAGCTGGAACAGCTGCCAGGCCAGTTCCGGATAATAGCCATTGGATACGGTGTTGCTGGCCAGGAACGCATGGATGCCAAAATGCTTGACCCCCTTTTTCTTCAGGATCTTAAAAGCTTCCCGCAGCTGATCCTTGGTCATTCCATATTTGGAATCACCGGGGTTGTCCATGATGTCATTGCCCAGGGAGAACACGCCACCCGGGTTGTACCGGCAGCAGATGGTTTCCGGAATGCCGGCCACCTGTTCCAGGAAGTCGATCATGGTGAAATCATCCAGGTTGATGATGGCCCCCAGTTTGTAGGCTTCCTGCATGTCTTTCACAGGCGTATCGTTGGAGGAGAACATGATATCGTGCCCTTTGAATCCGCACACATCACTGAGCAGCAGTTCCGGATAGGAAGAGCAGTCCGTTCCACAGCCTTCTTCTTTCATCAGTTTCAGGATGCCGGGCAGCGGTGTGGCTTTGACAGCAAAATACTCCTTGTAGCCCTTGTTCCAGGCAAAAGCCTTATAAATGCTGCGCACCGTTTCCCGAATGCCTTTTTCGTCGTAGACATAGAATGGTGTCGGAAATGTTTCCGCGATTTTTTCTACCTGTTCTTTCGTGACAAATGGAACTTTCTTCATGTTGGTCATTACCCCCTCATTATATGGCTGGTCAGCCCAGCATCATGCGATCATTGTCCAGTTCAGAACCGGATGCCTTTTCAAACAGGGCCAGCAGGTCCGGAATGGTCAATTTGGCTTTTTCTTCTGCACCCACATCCACCACGATGTGTCCGGCGTTCATCATGATCAGCCGGTTGCCGAAGCGAAGTGCATCTCTCATATTATGCGTAATCATCAAAGATGTCAAATGATCCCGTTCGATGACTTTTTTCGTCATGTTCAGGACCTTTTCGGCGGTTTTGGGATCCAGGGCCGCCGTGTGTTCGTCCAGCAGCAGCAGACGTGGCTTGTTCATGGCTGCCATGAGCAGGGTCAGAGCCTGCCGCTGGCCGCCGGAAAGGAGTCCCACCCGGCTGGTAAGACGATCCTCCAGCCCCAGGTCCAGTTCCTTCAGCATTTCCCGGAACCGCTCCCGGTCGCTGTCCTTCAGCGCCCAGGAAAGGCCCGGTGTTTTGCCCCGCCGGGAGGCGATGGCCAGGTTCTCCTCGATCATCATGCCTGCGGCAGTCCCCATCATGGGGTCCTGAAACACCCGACCGATGTACCGGGCCCGTTTGTGTTCCGGCATTTTGCTCACGTCCACTCCATCGATGAGGATCTGCCCTGCATCAATGGGGAAAACGCCGGCAATGGAGTTCAGCAGGGTGGATTTCCCGGCCCCGTTGCCCCCGATGATGGTAATGAAATCTCCCGGTTCCATGTGCAGATTCACATCGGTCAGGGCTCTTTTCTCATTGACCGTACCCGGGAAAAAGGTTTTCGATAGATGTTTGATGTCCAGCATTACAGACCCGCCTTTCTGCTTTGGAACTTCCCTTTCACCATGGGCAGGCTCAGGGCGATGGCCACCAGTACGGCCGTGAACAGTTTCAAGTCATTGGGCGGCATCCCCATCTGCAGGACGATGGCAATCACCAGGCGGTACACAATGGAACCCAGGATCACGGAAATCAGGGAATTCTTGAAGCTGCGGGTGCCGAACAACACTTCACCGATGATCACAGAAGCCAGGCCAATCACGATGGTCCCGACCCCCATACCCACATCGGCAAAGCCGTTGCTCTGGGCCACCAGTGCCCCGGCCACTGCCACCAGGGCATTACTGAAGAACAGCCCGATGAGAAGCATCCCATTGGTGTCCACACCCTGGGCCCGGATCATTTGGGGATTGTATCCGGTGGCCCGGATGGCGGCTCCGATCTCCGTGCCGAAGAACCAGTACATCAATGCGGAAAACACCACACAGGACAGGATGCCCACCAGGAGCACGGCCTGGGAATAGGCCACGCCCAGCGCATTTTCCAGGACTGTGAAGGCAGTTTCCTTCCCCAGCAGGGAAATGTTGGCTTTGCCCATGATCCGCAGGTTCACCGAATACAGGGCGATCATGGTCAGGATCCCAGCCAGAAGAGCCGGGATCTTCAACTTCGTATGGAGCAGACCGGTAACCACGCCGGAAATCCCGCCGGCCAGGGCCGCGGCCAGGATGGCTGTCACCGGATTCACATCTTTCACCAGCAGGGTCACCGCCACGGAGGCCCCCAGGGGAAAGGATCCTTCCACGGTCAGATCGGCGATATCCAGTACCCGGAAGGTGATATACACGCCCAGGGCCAGCAACGACCACAGCAGACCCTGGGAAATGGTTGGCAACAATAGATCGATCATGGATTATTTGGCTCCTTTGGCTTCCTTCCGGATGTCATCCGGGATGGTCAGCCCCAGTTTTTTGATGGCTTCTTCGTTCAGGGAAACCGTAAAGGTCTTCTGGGACTGGATGGCCATATCCTGGGGTTTGGCTTTGCCGGACAGGATGTCTGCCGCCATTTCCCCGGTCTCGAAGCCCAGTTTGTAGTAGTCGATGCCCAGCGTGGCCACACAGCCGGATTTCAGCATGCCGGCTTCGCCACAGAACACGGGGATCCGGGCTTCGTCGGTGATCTTGATCAGGTTGGGCATGGCGGAGGCCATGACGTTATCCGTAGGGATGTACAGGGCATCCACTTTGCCCATCAGGCTCTGGGCAGCCTGCTGGATGTCATTGACGCTGGAGACGGTGGCTTCCACCGTGGCCAGTCCCCGGGCGGCAGCGGCCTTCTTGGCCAGGTCGATCTGCAACTGGGAGTTCACTTCACTGGAATTATAGATGAAGCCTACGGTCTTGGCCCTGGGCATGATCTTCACCAGCAGGTCGATCTGGGCTTCCACCGGATTCATATCCGTGGTCCCGGTCACGTTGGTCCCCGGTTTGCTGTTGTCCTTCACCAGTTTGGCCACCTTGTAATCGGTAATGGCCGTGCCGACGATGGGAATGTCCCGGGAGGCGTTGGCCATGGTCTGGGCAGCCGGCGTGGCAATGGCGCAGACCAGATCATCCTTGTTGCTGACGAACCGCTGGGCGATGGTCTGCAGGTTGGATTGATCCCCCTGGGCATTCTGCTGGTCAAAGGTCACATTCTTCCCCTCTTCGAACCCCTTGGATTTCAAACCATCGATGAATCCCTTGTTGGCGGCATCCAGGGCCGGATGCTGGACCAGCTGGAGCACACCCACCTTATAGGACTTCTTGTCCTTGGACCCGGTCTGGGTACTGCTGCCGCAGCCGGCAGCTCCCACCACCATGGCGGCCAGGGCCAGGGTGGCCAGCCATTTCATACTTTTTTTCATCATCATACATCCCTCCTGCTTTCTTACTATCCTACACTGGTTTCCTTCCGGCGCCTCCGGAACGGTTTGATGCTGCAGAGGATTCTCTCCTCCAGTTGCTTTGGTCTATTTTTTCATTTTATCATATCCTGTGAACAGGGGCAATCAAAAGTATATTTTTGTAAAGTCACTTTGCCATTCTACAAAGTGACAAAAAAATTAATCTCCCAGCAGGGTACATAGGGATGCCGGCGCAGGTAGATCCGATAATCCGGCCGCAGGGACCACAGCTCCAGGGGAATCGCCCACAGATCATCATCGTGGTGATAGCCTGCCAGGAGGAGCTTGGGAGCGCAGCGGCCAATGACTTTTGCACCTCCCGCCAGGGCCTCTTTTTCCACCCCTTCCACATCCATCTTCACATAGGTCAGGCTGTGGTCCCCCACCAGGGCATCCAGGCTGGTCACCGGTACCGGTACCACTTTTTTGCCTCTTTCCTCCAGAGAAGACATCCGTCCCCCCCTGGCGGCAAAGGGCAGTGCCGCCGGCTGGGCCCAAATGCCTTCCGGGACCAGGGTGCACCGGCCCAGCTGCTCCCCTTCCACATAGGCCTGGAGCTTGTGGAAGTTCTTCGGGTCCGGCTCCACCGCATACAAATGGTCGTAATGACCGCCGGTCAGCTCCAGGAATTCCCGCAGGGTGTCCCCGTTATACGCCCCCAGGTCTGCATAGGATTCCTCTGTGCCGAAGGTGAACAGGCTGGTCAGATCGTCCTGCCGGCAGGTGACCCGGGACAGATATTCCAGTTTTCCTGTAAGTTTATAGGAAAGGATGTCCTCCATCACCTGCCGGCTGCTGTCATCGGCCAGATGGTCATGGACCCGTTCCAGGACGCCCCGGTTTTCCCGCAACCACTGGGGCGTCACCACAGTGGTATCGCCGAACAGAGGCAGGTGGGGCGCATAGGTTTCCTGCTGCTGCGCCAGATGGAAGAACCGGCGCAGGATTTCAGGCCGCTCACTGGCAAAGGCAATCAGCAGTACGAAGTCTCCCCACTGGGCCCTGGCCTGTTTGTAGGTCAGGACCTGGTACCCCCGGAACTGCTGGCCCCGGACGAATTCATCGCTGGCAAAGACCCCGGCTACAGGAATGTCCAGAGCGGCACACCGGTCCAGGATGGCATCGGCCCCGTTGCCCATGCCGTAGAGGACGATGGGTTTGGATGCCCGGGACAGATGCTCCCAGAAATAAGGCTGTTGTAAGATCGAATCAAGCCAGTTCATGCTGCTTTCTTTCCTTTCTCTCTGATGGCCTGCTGGATGGCAGCCGCCGGATCCACCTGGATCACAGGTATGGTTTTCGCGATTTTTGCCCACTCCTGGAGTTTTCCGGCGATTTTCAGGGCCAGACTGCCAGTGGTATCCCCTTCCTGGTTATCCTGGGGATAGACCCGGAGCAGGTGGATGTCTTCATAATAAATATCGGTCCAGTTGTCTCCGTCCACGGTCATGAAATGGGATTCATCCAGGTTCCCCCGCTTCTGGGCCAGGTACAGCCCCCCCGCCAGCATTCGGGCCCGGTATTCCGGTTTGTCATATCCTGCGGTTTCCGTGAACGTAAAGGACCAGGTGCCCAGTTTCACCGTGGCAGAGCCGTCCTTGGCCACGGTGACCGTTTCCGGGATGTGGAAGGGTTCCGTCCATTTCAGGGCCCGGACCATCCGCAGGCCCGGATCCGGGTGGGAGGCGAACAGGCCGCCGGCCGCGTCCCCCAAATCCTTGCTCATATCTTCCAGTTTGGACATGGTCACATAGGAGGCATAGGGATTGTACCCGGCAAGGATGGACAGGCGGAAGCCCTCCTGATCGGCCTGGCCTTCGTCCGCCCGGCTGTAGCCGGCCATCAGGGCCTGGCTGGTGACCGTGGACAGGGCAAAGCCGGCTCCCGGATCCCCGGAGGCCACCCCGGCCAGCAGGGTAAGCAGGGACAGGGCCATCTGTTTTTCCATCTGGTGTACCGTATGGCGCTTTTCAATGTGTCCGATTTCATGGCCCAGTACCGCCGCCACTTCATCGTCACTGGTCATATAGTCCAGGAGCCCTTTGTACACGTAGATGAAACCCCCGGGACAGGCCAGGGCATTCACATCCGGGGTGTTCAATACCTTGAAGGTATAGTCCAGTCCGGGACGGGTGCCGTGTTCCAGCAGCTTTCGGCCGATCCGGTCCACCCGGGCCTGGACATCGTCATCCTGGACCAGTCCATACTGGTTTTCCAGTTGTTTGGCCACTTCCCGGCCCATTTCGATTTCCTGTTTCTGGCTGATCATGGCTGCCTGGGCCCGGGGCAGGGGCAGCAGGGAAAACAGGCAGAGTAAGAGGGTAAATATGATTTTCAACATAGAAAGGTTCCTCCTGAGTCGTACGTTGCTATTATACACGAAAAGGGGCAGGGTGTGCATACCCTGCCCCTTTTCAATTCCCTGGCAAACAGAAAACCACCAGACCTGGATCCGGGCGTCCCTCATGAGCCGCCCCTACGCATATAACGTACAGGTACGACTTAGCTCCGTAGGGTCTACCCGTCAGGGGAGACCGTTCCCAGGTCTCCCGGAGGGCCATCCAGGTCCGGCTTTCGGAACCGAATCCCGTTGATGACCTGGGTCCGGGCGTCCCTCATGGGCCGCCCCTACGAAAACAATGACCCGTTTGATATCACTCCGTAGGGTCTACCCGTCAGGGGAGACCGTTCCCAGGTCACCCAGAGGGCCATCCAGGTCCACCTTTCAGAACCGGAACCTGTTGATGTCCTGGGTCCGGGCGTCCCTCATGGGCCGTCCCTACGCAAACCCACGCCACTTTGGGTATTTTTGTCGATGGGGGTTGTCTTTCTTTTGTGATTTGTTATAATGAACATAACATCATTATTATGAACGCATGTTCTTATTGGAGGTGTTTCCATGTCAGCCCCTGTCCTTCTCCATCCCAAACGCCGCTGGACCCGGCTCCGTCCTGATGTCTATACCCAAAATGGACGGGTCTTCCTGACCTTGTGTGCCAAAGGAAAACAACCGATTTTTGGGTACATTGAAAACGACCTGCTGCATCCCACCCCCATCGGAATCATGGTTTCCCGGCAACTGGATGCATTCCAGCACCGATATGAAGGCCTTTCCATTGCACAATTTGTATTGATGCCCAATCACCTCCATATGCTGCTGGCCCGGTCATCGGATGGGATTGCCCTGGGCCAATTCGTGAACCTCTTCAAAGGGTGGTCCACCCGCGCCTGTGGATGCCCCATTTGGCAAAGGGGATATTATGACCATTTGGTACGGAATGAGCAGGACGAAATGCGGATCCGGGAATATATGACGAACAATCCCCGGAAGTGGGAATTGGACAAGGAATATTACAGGGAATCAACAAATGAATCAGGCCCGCTGGGCGACCTGGGGCCGGGCGCCCCTTATGGGTCGCCCCTACGCAAGTAGCGTACATTTCGATTGTACTCCGTAGGGTTTACCCGTCAGGGGAAACCGTTCTCCACGGGACTAGGAGGTTCCTTCTCGTCACCTCCGTCGCCAGGTCACCCAGAGGGCTATCCAGGTCCACCTTTCAGAACCGGAACCCGTTGATGACCTGGGTCCGGGCGCCCCTTATGGGTCGCCCCTACGCAAACAATGATCCATATGATATCACTCCGTAGTGTCTACCCGTCAGGGGAAACCGTTCCCAGGTCGCCGGTCGGGCCACCCAGGTCCGGCTTTCGGATCCGGAATCCGTCGATGACCTGGGTCCGGGCGTCCCTTATGGGCCGCCCCTACGCATACACGGTACCATTGTCCCCTTCCCCCGGTCCATGGTATGATGTACACAATGAACCCATCTCATGAAAGCGAGGCTTTGCTGTGCGATTTTTACATACTTCTGACTGGCACCTGGGACGGATCTTCCATGGTCTCCATCTTCTGGAGGACCAACAGGCCGCCCTGGATCAGATCATCACCCTGGCCCGGGACTACAGGGTGGATGCCCTGCTGGTGGCCGGGGATATCTACGACCGGGCCGTCCCCCCCACGGAAGCGGTGAACCTGCTGGACGAAACCCTGCGCCGGCTGGTGGTGGACCTGAAGCTGCCGGTGATCCTCATTGCCGGCAACCATGACAACCCGGACCGGTTGAACTTCGGCCGCACCCTGTTTGCCACCCGGCAGCTGTACATTGTGGGTCCGGTGGCGGTGGACACCCCTCCCATTGTGCTGGAGGACGCAACCGGCCCTGTCTACTTCGCCCCCCTGCCCTACTGCGAACCCCTGACCGCCACGGAACTCAGTGGGGATAAGAAATCCACCCACGAAGCCGCACTGCAGTGGCAGGTGGACCGGATGCTCCGCCAGATTCCGGAAGGGGCCCGCAAAGTAGCCCTGGCCCATGTGTTCCTGACCGGCGCCCGGACCACCCCGGACAGCGAACGGCCCCTGGCGGCCGGCGGGGCCACCACCGTAAGCATCGACTGCTTCAAGGGTTTCAACTACACAGCCCTGGGCCATCTCCACGCCTGCCAGAACAACAGCCCTACCGTGCGCTACAGCGGTTCCCTGCTGAAATACTCTTTTGCAGAAGCCAGCCAGAAAAAGGCCGTCCATATTGTGGATCTCTCCGGTGACGGCAGCGTTTCCGTGGAAACCATCCCCCTTACGGCGCCCCACGAACTGGCCGTGCTGAAGGGATCCTTCCAGGACCTGCTGGAAAATCCCCGCACTGAACATATTTCCGATTACCTGCAGATCGTCCTGACGGACCCCACCCCGGTACTGGATGCCAAACACCGGCTGGAGCAGGTCTATCCCCAGATCCTGCAGCTGGGCTATGAGCGGCTGCAGCCCCGGGAAGCGGAGGAACAGGAAACCGCCCGGCGGAAGGGGCTTTCCACCGACGACCTGTTCCAGGCCTTTTTCCGGGAAGTACAGGGACGGGACCTGACGGAAGCCGAAAAAGCCCTGTTCCATCAGGTGGTCAATGACAATGACGCAGAAGGGAGGAATGCCTGATGCGGCCCCAGATCCTGACCATGACGGCTTTCGGTCCCTACGCCGGCGTGGAGACCATCGATTTCACCCAATTGGGAGACAAGCGGTTCTTCCTGATCACCGGTCCTACCGGCAGCGGCAAGACCACCATCCTGGACGCCATCACCTTTGCCCTGTACGGCACCCCCAGCGGCGACCTGCGGGACAACCGGTCCCTGCGCAGCGATTACGCCACCCCGGACCAGAAAACGGAAGTGAAATTCCGGTTCACCAACCAGGACCGGACTTTTGAAGTGACCCGGACCCCAGAGCAGGTGCTGAACAAACAGCGGGGAGAAGGCACCCGAACCGTTCCCGCCGGAGCCTCCCTGGTGGAACTGCTGCCCGCTGGAGAACGGAAAGTACTGGGTACCACCAACAACACGGTGACCCATGCGGTGGAAAGCCTGCTGGGATTCCAGGCCCGGCAGTTCCGCCAATTGATGGTGCTGCCCCAGGGAGAATTCCGCCGGTTCCTGGTGGCGGACTCCAAGGAACGGAAAGGCATCCTGGAGACCCTGTTCAAGACTGGGCAGTACAGTGCCCTGGAAGAGGCCCTGGATGCCCGGGCAAAGGACCTGAAAAAGCAGTACGAGGACTGCCGGGCCCGGTACACGCTGCTTCTGGAAAGCACCCAGGTGGAAAACGTGGAAGAACTGGAGCAGCGGCTGGAAAAGGAGAAAGCCGAAAACAAAACCCTGGCCGCCCAGGCCCAAAAGGCCCAGCAGGCCGCCAGCACGGCCCTGACCGCCCTGCAGCAGGCCCGGCAGCTGGCCCAGCTGTTCCAGAACCGGGAATCCTGCCAGAAACGCCAGGCCGCCCTGGCCGCCCAGGAACCGGCCATGGTGGAATTGAAGAAAAAACTGGCTTGGCTGGAAGAGGCCCAGAAAATCCATCCCATCTACGACCGCACACGGAAAGCCAAAAACCAGCTGGATACCGCAGATGAAATCCTGAAAAAGGCCCGGGCCGAGGAAACCACTTCCCGGCAGACCCTGCAGCAGCTGCTGGCGGCCGCCACCCAGGATAACGCCCAGGCCCTGCAGGAGCAGGTGGTCCGGGTCCGGGAACAGCTGGCCCGGATGACCGCCGTTTCCGGTGAAACGGTCCGCCTGGCCCAGGGACTGCAGCCGGGCCAGCCCTGTCCGGTGTGCGGTTCCCCGGATCATCCCCGGCCTGCCACCCAGACCCGGAAGGAACGGGAAGAACTGGACCGGAAGACCCAGGCCATGGAAAAACAGATCCGAGAACTGAACCGGAAGCAAAAAGCCCTGGAAGAGGCCCAGAAAACCGCGGACCAGGCCGCCGGTTCCTGTCGTACCGCCGAAGAGAGCCGAGCCACTGCCCAGCAGGCTTTCGACGCAGATGTGGAAGCATATAAAGAGGCCCTGGCTGCCTCTCCCTTCCCGGATCAGCGTTCCTTCCTGGCCGCCCACAAGGCCCTTTCCCAAAAGCCCCTGTGGCAGCAGCAGGTGCAGCAGTACCAGGATCAGCGCAGCAGCCTGACCGGTGAACTCCAGTTGCTGGATCAGCAGATTGCCGGACGGACGCTGCCCGAACTGGAGCCCCTGGAAAAAAGAGCCGGGGAAACCCGCAATACGGCCCAGGCACTGGTCACCCGGGCAGGAGCCCTGCAGGAAACCCTGCGCCGGGAAGAGGAAACCCTGAAAAAACTGGCCAGACTGGACAAAGAACTGGAAAAGCTCCAGGAAGCCTATGGGCCCATCGGTCTTCTGGCGGACACGGCCAGAGGGAATAACAGCCGGAAGCTGACCTTTTCTTCCTTTGTCCTCCAGGCAGTACTGGACGATGTGCTCCAGACCGCCAACCTGCGGCTGGGCAAGATCAGCCAGGGACGCTACAGCCTGTACCGCAGCCAGGACATTGTGGATGCCCGGAAGGAACAGGGACTGGGACTGGAGATCATGGACGCCTTTACGGGCCAGGCCCGTGCCGTGACCACCCTGTCCGGGGGCGAGATCTTCTTCACCTCCCTGTCCCTGGCCCTGGGCCTGTCCGATGTGCTGGAATCCTACGCCGGCGGACTGCACCTGGACACCATCCTGGTGGATGAAGGGTTCGGATCCCTGGATCCGGAGACCCTGGACAGCGCCGTCAGCGCCCTGCTGGAGCTCCAGCAGGGCGGCCGGCTGGTGGGCATCATTTCCCATGTGGCGGAACTGAAGGAACGGATCTCCGCCCAGCTGGAGATCATCCCCACCAACCAGGGAAGCACCACCCGGTTCCGGGTATGAAAAAAGGAGGAGGACTCGATGTCCTCCTCCTTTTTCACACCCCTCGCTCGTTGGGGTCCCAAATCACCTTGTGCAGCTGCACCTGGGTACAGACCCGGGCCAGCTGATGCTCTCTTACGAACTCCACCAGTTCTTTCGGTTCGATGGCCCCATAGACCGGGGAGACGTAGATCTGTCCCCGGATGGGATACTCCTGCATCACCTGTGCCATATCCAGCAGGTCCTCCCGGCTGCCCACCACGAACTTCACCACATCGTCCTCCGTAAGCCGGGTCAGGTTCTCCATGCGCATCCGGCCCCGCATCCCTGAAGACGGAGACTTCACATCCATGGTGTAGAACAGGTTCCGGGGCCGGTCCTCCAGCAGAGGTACAGCCCCATTGGTCTCGATGTTGATTTCGTACCCTTCCCGGCTCAGGTCCCGGCACAACCCGTCCAAGGGCTGCAGCATAGGTTCTCCCCCGGTCAGGGTGATTCTTTTCCAGGGATACCGGTGGATCCGTTCCAGCAGCCGGGACCGGTCCAGTGTCTCCACTGCATCCTCCCGCTTCAGAGCGTACCCGGTATCGCAATAGCTGCAACGGAGGTTGCAGCCGGCGAACCGGACGAACACGGCCATATATCCGGTCCGTTTCCCTTCCCCTTCCACGGAATCAAAGATTTCAACAATGGGAAATTCCTCACTCTTCATAGATGGCCACATTCCCTTCTGATTCCTGGACGGAAACCCGTGTGCAGTAGGGAATCTGGTCGTGGAGCCATTTGGCCATGTTCTCTGCCGTGGGGTTCACCTTGATCACATCGTTGATGAAGGCGTGATCCAGCTGCCGGGCCACTTCCTTGATTTTGGTGAAATCCACCACCATGCCGTTCTCATCCAGCTCCTGCCGCTTGCAGGTCACATCGATGATCCAGTTGTGCCCATGCAGGCGGGTGCATTTGCTTTTATAGGGCAGCTGCAGGCAGTGGGCCCCGCTGACTTCGATCCGTTTCGTTACTGTATACATAATCAGTCCTCCAGTGCCGGGTCTTTCACCCCGTTGGCAGCAAACGCCCGGGCCCGATCGATGCAGGTCCCGCAGGTGCCGCAGGGTTTGTCCCCGCCTTCATAGCAGCTCCAGGTCAGTTCATAGGGGGTATGGAGCTCCAGCCCCCGTTTCACCACCCCGGCCTTATTGCAGGCCGCAAAGGGTGCCACAATGTGACACTGGTTGTAGGTACCGATAGAGATGGCCTGCCCCATGGCCTGGATGAAGGCTTCGCTGCAGTCTGCATAGGCATTCCCCGCTGCATCATCTGCATGGGCCCCGATGAAAATGGATACATCATCATTTTCGTAGATGCTCATGGCCAGGCTGGCAACGGCAGACAGCATCAGACCGTTGCGGAAGGGCACGTAGGTGGATACCTTCCCTTCCCCGTTTTCCGCAATCTGCTGTTCATAACTTTCGTGGACGATTTCGTCCGTAGAATGGCTCAGCAGAGAGCAGTTGGAATACTGGAAGATTTTGGACAGGTCCAGTTCATAATGGGGCAGCCCGTAGTAATCAGCCACTTTCCGGGCACATTCCAGTTCCTTCCGATGTTTCTGGCCGTAGAAAATGGATACGGTGGATACGTTCTCTTTTCCGAATTCCTCGATGGCCACGGAGACGCAGGTGGTAGAGTCCACGCCGCCGCTGGACAGGACCAGGGCTTTCTTATTCATGGACGAACGCCTCCATTCTCCGCTGGGCCATGTCTTTGTAGTCCGGCTGGGAATACACGGCAAAGGGAAGGATGCTGATGCCGCCCCGGGGATTGAAATATCCGGCCACTTCCAGGTACTTGGGCTGGAGCAGTTCCACCAGGTCGTTTTTGATGATGTTCACGCAGTCTTCGTGGAAATCCCCGTTGTTCCGGAAAGAAAACAGGTACAGTTTCAGGGATTTGCTTTCCACCAGTTTGTGGTCCGGGATGTAGCTGATCACGATCCGGCCGAAATCCGGCTGGCCCGTCTTGGGACACAGGCTGGTGAATTCCGGACAGTTCAGCTTCACCATATAGTCCCCTTCTTCATGTTTGTTGGGGAACCACTCCAGCACTTCCGGGGCATAGGTATTCCGATACTCCGTATGGCCGCTGCCCAGTTCCGTGACACCACGCAATTCTTCTTTTGTTCTCATTGATCATTCCTCCAAAAAGTACAGTTCTGGGGATATCCGCAGCCGGAAAAAACAGTTCCGGGCGGAATCACAAATGTAAATTATACCGTATTTCCAACAGGAAAGAAAGAGGAGGGCAAAAAACAGGGAGTTATCCACCAAATCGTGGATAACTCCCCTTTTTTCCACCGGATATGTTGACTACTCAGCCCAGGTGTTTTTCCAGTCCCAGGACCGCCAGCCGTACGCAGTCGTCGCAGGAACAAAGCATCTTTCCGGTCTTCACGCCTTTCAGGTCCTTACACAGGGTGGCACCGGCCTTTTCCCTGAATTCCTGCAGGATCTCATTCATCACCATTTTGGGTTCCCGGCCGCTTTTGTCCAGGAGTCCCAACACCACTGCCGCTCCCGTCAGTGCCCCGCAGGTGGCGTCCATGCCGCCCATGCCACCTCCAAAGGCAGATCCCAGAGCCCGGAGTTCTTCGGTAGATTTTCCCAGTTCGTCCTGGTAAGCCAGGAGTACTGCCTGGGCGCAGTTGGTATGCACACCGGTGGAATGTTTCAGTTCCACGGCCTTTTCCGCCCGTTTGGATGTTTCGTTCATCGGATCATTCTCCCCTCCTGAAAATACAACCCTTATTATACCGGCTGCCGGGGAAAGAAACAACCGCCCTACAGCCATGCTTCCTGCATTGTCTTTTGAAGCCGTTCAAAAAGTCCCAGATATTTTTCCCGGCAATCCTGGATGATCCGTAATGTAATCAGCTCGTTGTATGAATGGGTTACATCATTGCGATCTTTGAGAGCCTGCAGCCACAAGGTTTCCTCACTGATCATTCCCGCCTGATACGCCAGCTTCAGGATTGACCGGGGTGACCCCATCCTTGCTTCACTGTAGCCACTCTGTTCCAGCAGTTCCTTCATGGCTTTCCATGCCTGTTCAAAGCAGATTTCGAACAAAGCCACCATTCCTGTCTGCGTAATCGTATCATAAGGAGGTTCGACATGCTGTATCTTTTTCAAGTTTTCCAGGGCACGGCAAAAATTATCATATTTTTTCATACAGGATGATTCCCTCCCTTTTGATGGATTCCAAAAGTTCTGGTTGAACCGATGAATCCAGGTCGACTACATCGAAAAACAACAGTGTGGGTACTTTTTCTTCCACATCCAGAGAAAAACGAAGGGTATCGCCCCCCTGGATGGCCAGATCAATATCACTGCGCTCACGGCAGTCTCCTCTGGCACGAGAGCCAAACAGAATCACTTTCCCAATCCCATGTTCTTTTGCCAGATCAATGATCGATTGTTGAATTTCCGGATTCAGTTTCATACAATCCTTCCTTTTTACAAAATCCCAGCCGGCAGATGGACCGTAACACCCGGTCCCAGAGGGATGTTGAGCCCCACCCAGACCATCATGAACAGGATCCAGGCAATCTGCAGGATCACCGCCAGGGGGATCAGGTTGGAAATGAACGTCCCCACCGTGCACTTGGGGTCATACTTTTCCTGGGCCACACTGAGCATCATCCACAGATAGGGCATCATGGGCGTCACGCTGTTACCCGGAGAATCCCCCAGCCGGTACAGCAGCTGGGCAAAAGCCGGATGATATCCCAGCAACATGAACATGGGCACGAAGATGGGGGCGAAAATGGCCCACTTGGCGGACCCGGAGGACATGAAGATGTTCACAAAGGCGCACACCAGCACGAACACCACGCACATGGGCATCCCCGTAAAGCCCAGCCCCTTCAAAAAGTCCGCTCCGCCAATGGCCAGCAAGGTCCCCATATGGCTCCAGTTGAACAGCCCCTGGAACTGACCGCAGAAGAAACAGAACACCACATAGGATCCCATATGGGACATCTGCTTCACCATGGCCCCGTTGATGTCCTTCACCGTTTTGAATTTCTTCGTGGTCAGCCCATAGGCAATGCCGGCCAGGCTCATAAGGAAGAACAGGATGGGGATCAGTCCCTTGAGCAGCAGGGACCCCACCAGAGTATGGCCGTCCCTGGACAGGATGCCTGTGAAAAAGCCCACAGCAATCAGGGCCACGTACACCAGGGTGACCAGACCGGCGTTGTGCAGCCCCCGTTTTTCGTCCATCGTCAGATCCTGTACGGCTTCCAGTTCTCTGGCTTCATAGGGAGCAAACCGGGGTTCCACGATTTTCTGGGAAGCATAGCCCAGCACCAGGGCCACCAGAAAGGTGGAAGCCGCCATGAAGTACCAGTTGCAGGTCACATCCACAGCATAGGCCCCTTTGCCCAGAAAGCCGTCCAGTGCCTGGTTGGTCAGCCCCTGGAGCAGGGTATCGGTGCCGGCGATCATCAGGTTGGCGGTGAAGCCGGCGTTGGCTCCTGCATACCCCACGATCATGCCAGCCAGAGGATTCTTCCCCACCCCGATGTAAACCAGGGCTGCCAGGGGCGGAATCACCACCGCCGCCGTATCGGAGGCAATGTTCCCCAGCGTCCCCACAAAAGCGATCAGATAGGGTACGATGCCAGGAGGCACGTCCTTCATGCTGCGCCGCAAAAGACTCACCAAAAGACCGCTTTCCTCACAGAAACCAATGGCCAGGGTCATGGTGATCACCAGTCCCAGAGGGGCGAACCCGGAGAAATTCTTCACCATATTCTTCAGCAGCCAGTCCACCCCGGCTGGAGAAAACAGATTCTGGGCCGTGACCACCTTACCGTTGGCCGGGTTCACCAGGCTCAGTCCGGAGGCCGTCAGCAGGGCTCCGGCAATGGCTGTCAGCACAAACAGAAGGCAGAACAGGATGGCCGGAGGCGGCAGTTTATCGCAGACCTTCTCCACTCCGTTCAGGAACCGGTCCACCCAGTTCTGCTTTGGCTGTATTTCTTCCATAAATCATCCCTTCCTTTCAGAGAACCCACCACCATTGCGCTGACGCGCAACGGTCCCCCGCCCTTAGAAAGGGCGGATATCCTTGGGGTCCGGTGTAACAGCGTTACGCAACAGTCCACCGTCCTTTTTAAGGGCGGATATCCTTTTCTACAGTAAAAATCCGAAACGAATCAGCAGATCCCACCCTTCTCCGCCCTTTTTAAGGGCGGGGGACCAGCCGCATGGCTGGTGGTGGGTTCTTATACAGGTTTGTTCCTTTCCTGCATCCAGCTCTGCCTGCACCGGGGCCGGCCCAGGATCATGGTCCAGACCATCCCTTCTCGCAGATTGCCTGTCAGCGCCGGATGGACAGGCCCTGCTGCCGTCTGTTTCCGGGAATGTTCCACCACCCGGGGTGCCACCGTGGGCTTCAGGTCCCGGATTTCGTCCACCAGGTCGCTGCGCACCGGCTTCACCGTAGGTTCCACTCCTGTATCCGACCACTTTTCCGGTTCCTGGGTCTCCCGGCATACAAACGTTCCGGGCTGGGTGACTTCTCTTTTCTTTTTCAGCGGGGGCAGGGGCCTGGCCATCCGGGGCCGCTGCCGCTTCCGCCTGTTCCATATCTGGATGCCGATCACAAACGCCATCCAGAGCACAAAGAATAAAAATTCAGAGCCCATGGCAGCCTCCTGTTACTTGCCGGGATCCCTGGTGGGCGGCAGTTCCTCCTGACCGCTGCTGACCAGGCTTTCCCGCATTTTGGTATCCGCCATCAGGTTCTTCAGGTTGTAGTAATCCATGGCCCCCAGATGGCCTTCCCGCAGAGCCTGGGCCAGTGCCTGGGGCACCTGGGCCTGGGCTTCCACCACCTTGGCCTGCATTTCCTGGGTATACGCCCGCATTTCCTGCTCCTTGGCCACAGCCATGGCCCGGCGTTCCTCCGCCTTGGCCTGGGCGATGTTCTTGTCCGCTTCCGCCTGGTCCGTCATCAACTGGGCCCCGATGTTTCGGCCCACGTCCACGTCGGCAATATCGATGGACAGGATTTCAAAGGCAGAGCCTGCATCCAGACCCTTGCTCAGTACCGTCCGGGAAATGTGATCCGGATTCTCCAGCACATCCGTATGTTCCTCCGAAGACCCTACGGTGGTAACGATGCCCTCGCCCACACGGGCAATGATGGTACTTTCCCCGGCACCACCCACCAGGCGGTCGATGTTGGCCCGCACCGTTACCCGGGCCCGTACCTTCAGCTCGATGCCGTTTTTGGCCACCGCAGAAATCAGCGGGGTCTCGATGACTTTGGGATTGACGCTCATCTGAACAGCTTCCAGCACATCACGGCCGGCCAGATCGATGGCCGCCGCCCGCTCGAAGGTCAGGGGAATGTCTGCCCGTTCTGCGGCGATCAGGGCATCCACGACCCGGTCCACATCACCGCCGGCCAGGAAATGGGCCTCCAGCTGGTCCACATTCACGTCCAGCCCGGCCTTGTTGGCCTTCACCAGGGGCAGGATGATTTTCGAGGGGACCACCCGGCGCAACCGCATCCCCACCAGGGTAAAGATATGGACATTGACCCCGGCCGCCATGGCCGAGATCCACAGGCCCAGCGGTACGAAATGCAAAAACAGCAGGATGACCGCCAGCAGGGCCACAATCAAAACAGAACTGCCTAACACTGCAACCATATTACGCCTCCTTTCGGACGATTGTCCGACCTCCGGTCACCGCAACCACTTTGATCCGGGTGCCCGGTTCATAAAATTCTCCATCGGTGATCACATCCACCAGCTGACCGTCGATCAGAGCCCGGCCTGAAGGCCGCAGCACCGTCTGGGCCACGCCGCTCTTCCCTATGAGGTCTGTCCGTTCCCGGTTCCCCGTATAGCCCCTGGCTTTCGTGGAACGCAGGTGCAGGGTCAGGTGCTGGCCCAGCCAGCTTCCGGGTCCCCGGCGCACCAGCCACAGCACCGCCAGTACCAGCACCACCAGCAGACCGCCCACCAGAGCCGCTGCCTGGGTGGTGGCACCCAGATACAGGTACAGAGAGCCCAGCAGACAAAGGATCCCCAGGGATCCGAAAACCCCGAATCCGGGGATAAAGGCTTCGATGACCAGGAACAGGAGCCCGGCAACTGCCAATGGGATTCTCATAGCCTCCTCCTTTCCACAGAGAAAAAGTTATAGAAGATATATTCGAGACCAAAGAGGAAATCCCTGCTAATTGGCAGCCGATTCGCCCGCTCCGCTCTTTTGGGCAATAAAAAAAGACGATACAGCGTTACGCATGTATCGTCTTCTTTGTGGTGGGCGCTAACAGGATCGAACTGCTGACATTCTGCTTGTAAGGCAGACGCTCTCCCAGCTGAGCTAAGCGCCCAAAAGAAGTGGTGACCGGAGAGGGAATCGAACCCTCGATACCGCCGTGAAAGGGCGGTGTCTTAACCGCTTGACCATCCGGCCAAAAAAAATGGTGATCCGCCAGAGGATCGAACTCTGGACACCCTGATTAAGAGTCAGGTGCTCTACCAGCTGAGCTAGCGGACCATCATGTCTTTCGGTATCTCTCAACCGTCGACTATGTTAGTATACCCGATTTTTATAATTTTGGCAAGCCCTTTTTCAAAAAAAGTTTATTTTTTATTTCAGCCATTTGTGGGCTGCCTTCAGCACCTGTTTCACGGTCAGTTCCTTCATGCACCGCATATCCTCACAATGGTGCTTCATGCCCTTCCGGCACCCGTCGCAGGGTGGAATGGCCCGTACAATGGTGGCCTGCTTCGTATAGGGGCCGTACAGTTCCGGATGGCTGGGTCCATACATGGCCACAATGGGCACCTTCTGGCTGATGGCCACGTGCATGGGGCCGCTGTCGTTGGTAATGATGAGACAGCATCGGCTCATGGCTGCTGCCAATTCTCCCAGACCGAATTTTCCCGTGGCGATGATGGGTTGGCTCTTCATAAAACCCACGGCTTCCTGTACCATCTCTTCATCCATGGTTCCGCCGAAGAACACGGTCCGGTACCCTTCCTTCGCCAGGGTATCCGCCACCTGGGCAAACCGTTCCGGTGCCCAGCGCTTGGTCACCACGGCGCTGCCGATATTGAAGCCCACCAGTTTGGCGCCCGGATTCAGACCCTGCTCCTTCCAGAAAGCTTCGGCCCGGGCTTTGTGCTCCGGTCCGGGGAATACCTCCAGCCCGTTGTTGGAAAGGTCCCGGACCCCTATGCGCTTCAGTACATCCAGGTACATATCGGCCGCATGGATTTTCCGGTTCAGTTTCAGCCAGGGATGGAAAAATCCCCGGAACAGAAAGTGGGAGGCCCCCACCTTCACCGGTACCACAGCCATGGCATCGATGAACGAACACCGCTCGTTGGGGTGCAGGTTGATCAGCACATCGAAATGGGCGTCAGTGATCTTCCGGCTCATCCGCCAAAGGGCGGGCAGGTTGTTGTCCCTTCCCTTCTTGTCGATGGTCCACACATGGTCGATGTTGGGGTTATGGGCCACAATGTCCTTCAGTTTCTCATCCACCAGATAGGTAATGTCCGCTCCCGGCGCTGCCCGGCGCAGGGCGTGGAGGAAAGGCGTGGTCAGCACCAGGTCCCCCAGGTGCATCAGAAACGTGACGATGATCTTCTTTCCTGCCAGTTCAATCACAGGCCTTCCCCTCCTTCTTCAAAAAGTCCGTGAATACCTGCTCCGGGGTTACAGCTCCCATGCAGGTCCAGTGGTCACAATGCTTCTTCAGACAGCCGGCGCACGCTGCCGGACTGAGAAGGACCGTGGCCTGGGGATTCCCATAGGGGCCCGTCCGGTCCGGCCGGGTGGGTCCGTACATGGTCACCAGGGGCTTCTGCAGCGCCGTGGCAATGTGCAGGGGTCCCGTATCTCCGCTCACATAGAACCGGCAGCCCTTGATCAGCGCCCCCAACTCCCGCAGGCTGGTCTTGCCGATGAAGTCAATGAGCCGCGGATCTTCTCCAACCTGCTGCAGGATGGCCTCGCCCAGGGGAGCATCCCCCGGTCCGCCGGCCAGCACCACATAAAGCCCCCGTTCCAGGAACTTCTTCGCCAGGGCCGCATAATGGTCCAGAGGCCAGCGCTTCGTATCCCAGCGGGCGCCGGGCACGAACACCACATAGGGCAGCGGTCCCTCCTTATCCGGAATCCCCGCCCCAATGAGCCGCAGACGGATTTCTTCCATTTCTTCAGTAAGAGCCGGCATGGGGTACGTAATAGACTCCACCTTCGCCCCCAGGTACCGGGCCACATCCAGGTACCGTTCGATAACGTGTTTATGGGCGTTGGGCCCGGTAATAGCTTTGGAGATCAGTCCGCTGCCCTCCCGCATCTCACAGTAGCCGATCCGGTTGGGACAACCGGTGAGCCAGGCCATGACCGCGCTCTTGAACAGCCCCTGGAGGTCGATGACCAGGTCGAAGTGTTTGCTGTGCAGCATGGCCCGGGTCTTCTTCAGGGTCTCCCAGCGTTTGCCCCAGCCCATCTTCCCAAAGGCCGCCTTGTCAAAATACAGGATTTCGTCAATGATGGGCGGTTCAGGCACAAAAGCGCTGAACTGGGGATGGACCAGCCAGCTGATCCTGCTTTGGGGGAAGGTCTGCCGCAGGGCCGCCGCAAAAGGCAGGGCGTGGATCACATCCCCCAGGGAACTCATTTTGATGATCAGGATGTTCTTGTAGTCCATCATACCTCCGCCTGCCGCTGCAGCACCCGTTCCACAAAGGTCTTCAAATCCGTGCCTGTAAACCGGTAGCCCGGGATACCGGCCGCCAGGGCCGCCTGTACATCGCTTTCGTTGTCCCCGATGAGGAACGACCCTTCCCGGCTCAGGTCATGGTCCGCCATCGCCTGCAGAATCATCCCCGGTTTGGGTTTCCGGCAGTTGCACTCGATGGTCAGCGACCGGATCACCCCTTTGGTGGGATGGTGGGGACAGAAATAGAAGCCGTCGATCTGACCGCCGGCTTTCTCCATTTCTTTTGCCATATAGGCATGGAGGGCTTCCATGTCTTTTTGGGTATAGTAACCCCGGGCGATGCCGCTCTGGTTGGTCACCACGTAGATGGCATAGCCCAGGCTGTGGAGCAGGGCCACCGCTTCTCTGGCACCCTGCACCCATTCCACCTGGTCCGGACGGTAGATGTAGCCCTTATCGATGTCCAGCACCCCGTCCCGGTCCAGGAACACCGCTTTCTTGCCCGTTGTCATGCCTTGTAATAACCGTCGGAATCCTGCAGCACCTGGCAGTATTCCTTCACGGCCTGGCTGAAGTCCGTAAACCCGCCGTCATAGCCGGTGGAGAGCAGCTTCGTGGCATCGGCCTGGGTGTAGCTCTGGTACTTGCCCTTCAGCACTTCCGGGAAGGGAACGTACACCAGCTCGCCGCTGCCGAAGAATTCCAGTACGGCTCTGGCCATATCATTGAACGTATGGGCATGGCCGGTGCCCAGGTTGTAGATGCCCTTCAGTTCCGGGTGCTGCCAGAAGTACAACAGGACCTTCACCACGTCCTTCACGTACACAAAGTCCCGGGTCTGTTCACCGGGGCCGTAGCCGTCGTATTCTCCGAACAATTTTACCTTATGTTCTGCCTTCCACTGCAGGAACATCTGGCGCACCATGGATGCCATCTTGCCCTTGTGGTTCTCCTGGGGCCCGAACACGTTGAAGTACCGGAACCCGGCGATCTGGCTTTCCGCCTTGTCGAAGTACCGGCGGGCATAGTTGTCGAAGAACAGCTTGGAGAATGCGTACACGTTCAGGGCTTCCTCGCAGGCCGGTTCTTCCCGGAACCCGTTCTTGCCGCTGCCGTAGGTAGAGGCAGAAGATGCATACAGGAACTGGATGCGCCGGTCCAGGCAGAAGTGCATCAGGGTCTTGGTGTATTCGAAGTTGTTTTCCATCATGTACTTGCCGTTGTATTCCATGGTGTCGGAGCAGGCCCCTTCATGGAAGATCACGTCGATGGGTTCATGGTCGAACTTGCCGTCCCGCACCCGCTGGATGAAATCGTACTTGTCCAGGTAATCCAGCACCTTCAGGCCCTGGATGTTCTTGAACTTCACCATGTTCGTCAGGTTATCCACCACCAGGATGTCGTCCCGGCCCATGTCGTTCAAGCCCTTGATAATATTGCTGCCGATAAAACCGGCGCCGCCGGTTACAATGATCATAATTTGCCCTCCTTGACCAGTTTCACGATTTTCTGGATCACACCGGTGGTGGAATAGCCCTCCTTAAAGGGCAGGATCTCCACCTTGCCGGCATATTCCCGGCCGGCCACTTCCTCCGGCCTGTAATCTCCGCCCTTCACCAGGATGTCCGGACGGATCCGTTTGATGAGCTCTGTGGGGGTATCTTCCCCGAACAGCACTACGGCATCCACACAGGCCAGGGCGGCCAGCAGCCGCGCCCGGTCGTTTTCCTGGTTCAGGGGACGGGTCTCCCCTTTCAGTCGTTTCACCGACGCATCCGTATTCACACCCACGATCAGGTGCTGACCCAGTTTGGCCGCCTGTTCCAGGTACTGCACATGGCCGGCGTGTAAAATGTCGAAACAGCCGTTGGTGAACACGATCCGTTCCCCGGCTGCCTGCCAGGTACGGGCCAGGCTGGTCACTTCCTCCCAGCTCAAAGGCCGGTAGTCCCGGCCCTCCCGTTCTTCGCTGGCCAGCACTTCCTTCAGCAGTTCCTCCCGGTGCACCGGGTAGGTCCCCACTTTGGACACCACGATCCCGGCTGCCTTGTTGGACAGGTTCAGGGCCTCCCCCAGGGAAAGGCCACCGGCCACTGCTGCCAGCAGCACCGCTGCCACCGTATCTCCGGCCCCGGACACATCGAACACATCCCGGGCCGTAGCCGCTTCGGTGATGACTTCCTGTTTGTTGATCAGGGACACCCCTTTTTCGGAACGGGTCACCACCACATTTTTGATGTGGAAGGCATCCCGGGCTTTGGCTGCCAGTTCCACCAGCGGCCCTGTTTCATTGGAGACCACTTTGCCCCCCGCTTCACACATTTCCTTCACGTTGGGGGTGATGAAATCACAGCCCGTGTATTTCCGCCAGTCACTGCCCTTGGGATCCACCAGCACGGGCACCTGGGACTGATGGGCCAGGGCCATCACCGTCTGGCAGAAATGATCCGAACACACACCCTTGGCGTAGTCGCTGAGTACGATGCCGTCCAGGCCCTGCTGCAGCCGTTTCTGCAGCCAGTCCAGCAGCTGTTTCTCCTCGTCCGGATCCAGGTCCCCGGGTTCCTCGAAATCCAGCCGCAGCATCTGCTGCCGGCCACCGATCACCCGCAGTTTCGTAATGGTCTTCCGGCCGGGCATGGGAAACAGGCCAGAAAAATCAATGCCGGCGTCGGCCATTTTCTGTTCCAGGTCTTTCCGATGGGCATCCAGGCCCGTGACCCCGGCCGCATATACCTGCACCCCCAGGCCGGCCAGGTTGGCTGCCACGTTGCCGGCGCCCCCCAGCACGCTTTCCATATGGCGCACATGGTTCACCGGCACCGGGGCTTCCGGAGAAATCCGTTTCACTTCCCCGTAGATATAACGATCCAGCATCACGTCGCCGATAACGGCAATCCGCAGTTTCTGGATGGTTTCCGTTAAGAACCGGGTGCTTTTCGTATTACGCATAGTCTTCCACCAGCTCACAGATGATATGTCCCAGGATCTCATGGATTTCCTGGGCCCGTGCCGTATTGGTGGACGGCACATCCAGCAGCACGTCGCACAGGTCAGCCATCTTGCCGCCCCCCTTGGCCGTGAAACCGATCACCCGTATGCCCTTTTCCCGGGCCTTGGCTATGGCTTCCAGCACGTTGCCGCTGTTGCCGGAAGTGGAAATCCCCACCAGCACATCCCCTTCCCGGCCCAGGCCTTCCACCTGCCGGGCGAAGATCTTGTCATAGCCGTAATCATTGCCAATGGCCGTCAGGATGGACGTATCCGTGGTGAGCGCCAGCGCTGCCATCCCCGGCCGTTCTTTCTGGAACCGTCCCACGATCTCCGCGGCCCAGTGCTGGGCATCGGCTGCCGAGCCGCCGTTGCCGCAGAACATCACCTTGCCACCGGAAGCCAGGGTAAGAGAAATCATCCCTGCGGCTTCCTCCACCGCCTTCAGCAGCCGTTTGCTGCCCATGACTTTATGGACCAGCTTCTCATGTTCCAGCAGCCGAGCGCTGATCGTTTCCTGCACCTTACCACCGATAGAGGTCATAAGTCACACTCCATTCATGATCATTGTCATATTTCTTATCCCGGTATTCCAGTCCCAGCCGGAAGCAGCAGAAATCATGGTACCACCGGTAGATGTACTCATAGACACCGCTCTTGCCCTGGTCATACCGCATCACGAAGTTCACCCAGTCATTCTTCCCCAGCTGTTTGGACAGGCCCCACTGCAGCTCCTTGGCCATATCCGGATCCGAGTAGGAGAAGACGGAACTGTGCTCTTTTTCGTAGTAGTAGCCCAGCCAGGTGTTCCAGCCGCCTTCAAAGGCCTTATTCAACGTGGCGGAATACAGCATGGTCTTCTTCGTTTCGTCGTTGATGCTTTCCCGGACCCACTTGTGGCCCACACCCAGGTTCAGGTACAGAGGCTGTTTTTCCCGGGTCAGCCGGATGGGATCATGATTCAGATAGACCCCGTATTCCGTATGCCAGCTGCGCTTCCAGTTGTCCTTCCACAGGCCGTGGCTGATGTAGGCGGAATAGTTCACCGGTACATTCTTATCGAACTTGTGGCTCTTGTAGACGAACTTCACATCCCGCTCTTTGCGGATCCAGTTGTTGTCCGAGTCTTCCGTATGGCCGTCCTGAATCTGTACGTAAAAATTCTTTTCATTCTGCACATCCGTAAACAGGGGCCGCCAGCCGATCTTGGAATAATATTTCAACTCTGCATCCAGGTTGTTTTTGTTGCTCACCGGAATGTCCAGATTGTAGCGGATCTTCACCCCATGATCCGTATCATATCCGATATGGGGCAGCAGACTCTGTTTGCTCCCGTCATCCTGCATCCGGTTGATCCAGCGATCCCGGGAATAGATATGCTTGCCCTTTACATACACCTTGACATTGTAGGCAATGATCTTGTCCTTGGGATAGATCACCACTTTGTCCGCCTTCACTTCCACACAGGGGGGATGGTAAATGGCCGGGCAGCGGGTGGTGGACCCGCCGCTGGTCAGTTCCACCCGGTCGGGGTAGATTTCCCCGATGTCCGCCTTGTAGATGTCCTTCCCGTTATGGCCGGAAATATCCTTCACCGTCCCGGTCTTGTCCAGGAAATTGTAGTGTCCCCATTTCCCATCGGTAACGCTGGTACCGGTACTGGTGTCATCCACGATCCGGCCGCCGGTAAGCAGGTACACATCCCCGGTTTTGGAATTGCCCTGGGCCTGGGCCGTATACAGTTTCTGATTGCCCTGGTACAGACGCACATTCCCGGAAGCCGCAAAATCGCCGGTTTCCGTATTGTATTTCACCTGATCCCCATAGATGGTAATGGGCAGGGTGGATTCACTGGGGACGGTCTCCCCTCTTTTTTCCCGTTCCTTCTGCTCTTTGGACGTTTCTTTTCCAGCCTGGGTGATGGCTTCCACTTTGGCATCGGGCTGATCCTGGATCCGGCGGATTCCCTCATGCTGGTGGGCATAGGATTCCACTTCATCCAGGCTCTGGGGCTCGTTCAGAAACGCCCGCGGCTGATACGCCGGGCCATCCTTGCTGCTCAGCTTGCCCCCGTCATAGGTGACAGCTGCGCTGGCCATCCCCGGCAGCGACAGCGCCAATGTAATTCCTAAGGCCAATGCCTTCTTGTTCATAGGATCTTGTCCTCCACTGGTAAAATTCGCTTGTCAATCGTTTCCATCAAATTCATAAACAAAGATACACTCTTCATCATTATAACACAAAAGACCCGGCTCTTCCGCAACTTTGTGTGAAAGAGCCGGGTCCCGGCTGCAGGTACCATCGGTACCCACCGTTTTGTTCCTTGTCTTACAGAGTGCTAGCGTCGTAGGCAGAACCGTCGTCTTCATCCAGCAGGGGCTGGTTGCTGCTGTCGTTCTTGCGCACCCGTTTTCCGGCATCGTCGTCCTTCTGCTTCTGGGCAGCGTCTGCCGCGGCTTCCGTTTCCGCATCCGCCTTGTCGCCGCCTTCTGCCTTGTCTGCAGCTTTGGCTTCAGTGGTATCCTGAGAAATGGTCTTGTCCTGGGCTGCCACCACATCCGCATCGGATTCATCCAGAGAGACGCCGCTTTCCTTTTTGGGAGTCACGGCAGCAGCCGGTTCTTTCGTGGAAGTGTCCCCACTGACAGCGGGCTGCTGGGCCTGCTGAGCCGCTGCATTTTCACCGGCGGCCACAGCCACGCCGGAAGCCGGTTCGGCAGCTGCGGGCCCATTCACCACCGCATTGCTGTCCAGTTGCTGGCCCCTGGCGGTGTTCCCGGCCAGGATCACGCCGTCCACGCTGGTGTCTTCCGAAACCTGCACATAGGTATTGGTCCCGGCAGGGATGGTCACGGAAGAGCCCTTCACGAAAGCACCGCCTACGATGCCCACCGGCCCGAACAGGACCATGCCCCCAATGGAGGCACCGGCAGCACCGGCTGCGGTCTTGGCCTGCTGTTTGGCCAGTTCACCCACGGTGACAGGGATGGCCCCGCCATTGACGGCTACCACATGGGAGAAGTCCAGATCGATCCGGGCATCCCGGCCGAAAATCCGGGGCTGCACGATTTTTTTGATCTGGCCATAGCCTTTGGAACCTTTGGGCAGTACCAGGGCATCGCCCACATACACGTTATCGTCCACGATGAAGTCGATGCTGTCGCCCTGCTGGTTCGTCTTGCTGCTGATATCCTGCATGAATTTCACTTTGATCAGGGAGTCCTTGGGCAATACCACCGTACTGGAGGTCAGGCTGCCACTGGAGAAGGCGGCCTTGGTCAGCCGGTTCAGGCGGCTGCTGAAAGTATCCTTCGTATACTGGGTTCCGAAAATCTGGGTTTCCAGAGAACCGATCCGTTCTCTGGCGGCCTCTGTACTCATCCGGTCAGAGAACTGCCATTCGATCACATTCAGCATGGTGGCAGCCGAGAGCTTGCCGTTGGCCGGAGCCCCCTCCAGACCGTTATACAGGTGATCCACCCGGCTCATCACCGATCCGGTGCTCTTCTGGCCGTACATTTCCATTTCCATCTTGTCCACCCGGGACACCAGGGAACCGGTCTGCACCGCACCATACAGGAAACTTTCCGCCGTTTCCAGCTTCCCGGCCACCGTATTGCTGGTTGCCATTTCCTCGGCAAAGGCCGGGACCAGGCAGGTCAGACAAAGAAGCGCTGTCAAAAACAGGCTGATGAATTTTTTCTTCACTCCAGACACCTCCGTCAGGGTAATTTCAGAATAATGTAGTTTCATTGTACCATAGTTGCCTTATTTTTTCCACGGGGCCAGCTTTTCTTCCATCTCCGCCCGCATGCGATCCATGAGTTCGTAGCGGCGGCGATGGTTGGCCCGCTTGGACGGTTTGAATTCCGACAGTTCCCGTCGTTTCTCCTCCAGCGGAATCTTGTAGAACCGGGGATCGGCACAGGCCGTGCCTCCGCATTCCTCCCAGAAATCCCCGAAGTTCGTCTTCAATTTCCGGTCCATGCGCACATGGTTCATGGCATAGTAGCCGGCATTGGACACGGCGTAGATGGATTCGCAGCCCATCAGGTCCGCCAGGGTCCGCAGGCCGTAGAAGATCAGGTTCTTGGTGCGGTAGCCAAAGAATTTCTTCGTCATGGCCTTCACTGCATCATTCCCCAGGGTGGTTCCCTGCAGGGCCCCCACCCACACGCAGGGCTTCCCGGTTTCCGGATCCGGGCTCAGCCAGAACATGATCTGGTAGAAATCCAGGTCGCCCCAGTGGAGCACCAGGGACAGGCACCCTTCCTTCCGCTGGCCCGGATGGAACAGCAGATCCAGGGTCAGAGGTCTGTCCTGGAAGGCATCGGTCCACAGGTTCACCCGGCCGTGCTCTGCATAGATCCGCCGCAAAAAGTCCGGCTGCAGCAGCTGTTCCAGGGCAAAGATGTGGTACGTGATCAGCCGGCACCGCTGCGCCCAGGAAGCCCCCTTGTAGAAAAAGGCCCGGGTGGCCTGTTCCAGCAGGCAGGGCATGCCCTGGAGCACTTCCCGGCGCAGGGGCGTGGCCTGGAAAAACTTCTGCAGCCCCGCCATCTGCTGGCTGTGGATCCGGCAGCGCAGCAGGTACACCCAGTACCGCTTCCGTTCCTTCAAATGTTCCAAATTGTAGCAGGCCCTTCCCGCCGCTTTGATTTCCGCCCAATCCATGCTGTGCCATTCCTTTCTTCATGAAGAAAGGGCCGTCGCCGCTGGTGCGATAGCCCTCTGTCTGTTATTTGTTGTTCTTGATGACCTTGTTCAGCTCTCTCCGCACGAACAGGCCAAATTCGTGGTGAGGCCAGTCAGACCGGGGATTGATGGCGCCGCTTTCCATTTCGCGGCTGTAGCTCCAGTGGTCATCCTTGAACTTGCCATTGATGGTGTTCAGGGTGGCGAACCGACCTCTGTAATCCAGGATGGTCATGGGTTCCCGGCGGAAGTTGTCTTCCGTCACATCGAACTTGTCCACGGCCATGGCAATGACCACATCCGCTCCGCTGGCCTTGGCTACGGCCTGGAGACCTTCTTTGGTGAACAGGTTGTCCTGTTCCTGCAGGGCCACTTTCCGGACCGTATCGGAATCCACCATGTCATATTCCGGATACTGGAATTTCTTGGCAATTTCGTTGCTGTATACGATGGGTTTCATGCCCTCGTTGTCTTCCACCTTTTCACCGATCATCAGAGGGACCACTGCCAGTTTCAGGGATTTGACCTGAGGGGTGGCAGCAGGGGTCTGCTGCTGGGAAGTGGTTTCCGCCGGCTTGGACGGGGTAAACGTGAAGGTCCCGGCTTCCGCCTGAGGAAGTACCGGCAGCGTCAGCGCTGCACAAAAAGCGACGGCAGACAATGTGTGCCAGAATTTTTTCATATTGCTACAACCTCCTAGTTGTCGTTCTATATATTGTATCATAGGAGCCGGTATTTGACCATTAAATTTCCTGCAGGTAGTCAGAGGCCACCCAGCCGATGTCCCCGTTTTCCCGTTCCACCCGGGTCCAGTTCAAGCCGCCTCCATCGGCAGCATCCAGGATGGTGACCACTTCGCCTTTTTCAAAGTAGTCCAGCACATCGGCATTCTGGTTAGGGTCGCTGCGCATGCGCACTTCCGTACCGATGATCTTGCCTTTGCGATCCTGCAGGCGGGTTTCCGAAGGGATGAGGGAACCTTCCGGCACCCGGCAGTATTCGCCGGCCACCCAGCCCTGGGTACCGTCCTGGCGGTTCACTTCGTACCATTTACGGCCTTCGTTCACATTGCTTTTCAGGACTTCCACCTTTTCGCCGTCATCGAAGTAGCCGATAATTTCCGTATTTGTCCCTGCCCCCTTGCGCATCCGGACTTCCGTTCCGATGATGGTCCCGGTGGCAGACGCATCTGCTTTCCGTTCCAGGGGGAATGTCAGACCGAAAAGACAGCAGGCTGCAGCGACGATCCGTACCAATTTCTTCATCATGGTCTGCCTCCTCTCACGCTTATGCGATCGATTTCTTTCTTTTATGTAGTCATTGTATCACGAAGTTTACAAGAGAACCAGCAGGATTTCGTACTTGTGTCCCCCTGAAAGGGGGACAGGACAACTTTTATCCTTCTGCCACGAAATCGGCGGCCACCCAGCCTACGCTTCCGTCGCTGCGCTGTACTTTCAGCCAGCGCTGGCCATTACTGGTCACATCGTCCAGGATAGTGACGCTTTCGCCGTTGTCGAAATACCCCAGCACATCGCTGTCAGTGCTGTAGCTGGCCCGCATACGGACATCCGTGCCGCTGATGGTCCCGGTGGAGCTGCTGCCAAGGCTGCAGTAATCCGCAGACACCCAGCCGGTGCTGCCGTCACTGCGCTGCACCTTGTACCAGGTCGCACCATCGGCCTGGGCGCTGGCCAGGACCTGTACGGTCTCGCCGTTGTCAAACGCTCCGATGACCCTGTAATCGGTGCCGGCGCCGGAACGCATCCGCACCTCCGTACCGGTGATCACGCCGGATCCGCTGGTGTCATAATCCACGGCCGCCTGGCGGGCGGCTTCGGCAGCAGCGGCCTGGCGTTCTGCCTCAGCCTGCCGCTGGGCTTCCGCTTCTGCTTCCGCCTGACGCCGGGCTTCTTCCTGACGGGCCCGTTCTTCGGCAGCAGCCCGTGCGGCGGCTTCCTGACGGGCTTTTTCTTCGGCAGCCCGTTTTTCAGCGGCTTCCCGGATGGCCACCAGCTGTTTCATCCGGGCGGCTTCTTCTTCCGCTTCCTTCCGGGCTTCTTCCGCCTGGATCATGGCCACCTTTTCTTTTACAGTCATGGGTTTGGACGGTGTTTCTGCCTTGGCTTCCGGTTTCGTTTCCTTCTTTGCTTCTACAGCGATTTTCGCTGCGGCGGCAGCTTCCTTCCGGAGTTCTGCCGCTCTGGCTCTGGTTTTTTCTGCCTCAGCCTTTTCCCGGGCATCCCGCTTGGCCTTTTCAGCCGCTGCCTTCTTCGCAGCCGCTTCCTGGGCCAGCTGGGCCTTCTGGTCTGCAGCGATCTGGGCATCCAACTTGGCATCGGCAGCCTTGGCGGCCCGGTACTTGGCAGCCAGGCGGGAAATATCTGCCTTGGCCTGGCTATCGTCGTCCAGCTGTTCTTCGTCTTTTGCCGCCTGCTCTTTAGCAGCCTGCTTCTCAGCCTCTTTCCGGGCCTTTTCTTCTGCAGCCTTCTGCCGGTCGGCTTCCCGGGCGGCAGCCCGTTTCTGCAGATTGGCCAGGCCCTTGCCTCTGCCGGTTTCAGCCGGAACCTCTTCCTCGTGATTCTCCTGCTTTACAGCCGTTGCAGAAGCATCGGAAGGATGGGCAATGGGCGTCTCCACCACATTGCCGTCCTCATCCACCCCGGCTGCGGACAGGTTCACTTCGATTTCCCCTTCACTTTTGTCCAGGACGGCACCGGCATGGTACAGCCCGATCAGGCTGCCATCCTTGTCAATGTAATAGGTGTCGGGCAGGGTCTGGAGCCTGGACGGGTCCACGTCATACAGGTATTTCAGGCCATTTTCCGCCAGTACATGGAGCTGGTCGTCCGTGTAGTAATAGCTCAGGGGCCGCAGCTGACCGCTCTTCCGGTCGAAGGTCATGCCCTGGCTTTCTTCCACACCCATATTGGGGGTCATGACGATGGTGAAGCTGATCACATCCCCATCCGCCTTGTGCACATCGTAATGGACCTTTCCGCCGCCCAGGGTGGAGGCCTCGCTGACAAAGGAAGCCACCTGGCTGCTCAGGGCCCGGTTGATCTTCTCGTCGGCAGATTTGCTGCCTCCCACCACCTGAGGACATTCAACGGTCACTTTATTCTGGGTGCTGGTCACCGTCTTGACCGGCACCTCCAGGTCGGCTGCCCATACCGGAGCCGTGGTGGTGCCCAGCACCAGACAGCTCATCAGGACCGCACACGTTTTTTTCAACATCAGTAAAGCCTGCTTTCTTCTATAAAATGGATTTTCCTCATCCAATCATCCATTGGAGTCAATAGTATTAGTGTACTGTAATGGGGTGGGAAAATCAAGGGGACGGGATAAGATGTCAGAGCGCCCTTACGGGCTTCCAGAAGTCAGAAGTCAGCTTTGTTTGCCAAGCATCACTGGCCAGATTTTCTTGTCGCCTGACAAGCTGACATCTGGAGGCTCGCCAGAGCCGAGTCTGACATCTGGCATCTTATACAGGGTCGCTTTTCACTCTGCACTCTTTAAAGAATTTTCTCTCCTCCTCCAGCTCCACCGGTCGGCTCAGGGCTTCCGTCAGCCAGGCTTCCGCCTTTGCCCTGTCCGTTTCGGGCATGATCAGGTGGAGTCTTGCCCGGTTGTCATATTCCACATCGCCCACGGTGAACAGGTCCTGCTGATACAGCAGGTTCAGCACCCGTCCCACATCGTCCAGGGACCAGAGGAAGGTGTAATCCCCCATGGGGATCCGTTCTGCCAGACCGGCTTTTTCCACGGTCTGGGCCACGGATTTTCCGTAGGTGCGGGTCAGGCCACCGGCCCCCAGTTTGATGCCCCCGAAGTACCGAGTGACCACGGCCGCCGTATTGTACAAATCCTTCCGCCGCAGCACCTCCAGCATGGGAGAGCCGGCGGTACCGCCGGGTTCTCCGTCATCGCTGGACCGTTCCACCCGGTTGTCGGCCCCCACGATGTAGGCAGAGCAGTTGTGCCGGGCGTCCCAGTATTTCTTTTTCATGGCCTTCACAAAGGCCTGGGCCTCGGCCTCCGTTTCCACCCGGGCCAGGGTGCAGATGAAACGGGATTTTTCCACCACCAGCTCACTGACCGCCGGCTGGGCAATGACATATTTTCCCATGGTGTGTGATTCCTTTCATTTGAGGTTTTGTTCCTATTATACCATATGGAAAAAGAGAACCCACCACCATTGCGCTGAAGCGCAACGGTCCCCCCGCCCTTATAAAGGGCGGATAATCGCAAGGCGTACTGCTACGTTTCTATCGTAAGATTGAAATCCATGGATACGCAGGAATCAGTCAATAGACAAGCTACGATACCCATTGAACCACAAGGATATCCGCCCTTTTCAAGGGCGGGGGACCAGCCGTAAGGCTGGTGGTGGGTTCTGCTCCCTTCCTGGAAATATGCTATAATAGTACCCGATATCCCAAAGGAGGTTTTTGTTTTGTTTACCCATACATTGCAACGGATTTCTGTCCTTACCGGGGCTCTCTGCCTTTCGGCTTCTGTGGCCCTGGGTGCTGCTGCCATGCCCGGCACGCCAGCCGCCTTGAATTCCCCTTCTGCCTGGACTTCTGCCCAGGGCAACACCGTGCTGGCCACCCCGGAACGGATCCGGGCCATGAACGCCCAGATGGACAAGGCCATCTTCGGAGATTCCATCCAGGATCTGGGCGCCACCATTTCCGGCGACAAGCTAACCGCCTATGTAAACGCCTTCACCATGGATGAAGACCAGTACGTCCAGGGCGCACCCCTGAGCCAAAGCTTCGCCCGGCAGCTGGTATCCGACGCCAAAGCCAACATCCAGCCCACCAACACGGTAAAATACGGCGTGGTGGTGGACCGGGTGGATCTGCGTTCGTTCCCCACCCTGCAGCGGGCCTTTGATTCCGCCTCCGACCGGGAGTTCGACAACTGGCAGGAAACGGCAGTGGATCCCTCCACACCGGTGCGGGTGTACCATACCAATCCCCAGGGCAACTTCATCTTTGTCCGTACCCCCCATTACCGGGGCTGGGTCCCCCGGAACAAGGTAGCCATCACCGACGCCAAAACCTGGCAGACCTACGCCAACCCGGCCTCTCCCGCCGTGGTCACCGGCAAGCTGCTGAGCTTCAAGGCCGGCACCGACACCCAGCTGTACCAGATGGGCACGGCCATCCCCACTTCCAACGGCAACCTGCTGCTGCCCACCCGGGATCACAGGGGCTATCTGCAAATCGTACCGGTGAAGGCCACTTACGGAGCCGACCTGCACCAGGGCTACCTGCCCTACACCACCAACAACACCATCCAGATGGCCTTCAAGCACCTGGGCGCTCCCTACGGCTGGGGCGGCATGCACAACAGTGTGGACTGCTCCGCCTTTGTCCAGGATGTGTACAAGACCATGGGCATCCAGCTGCCCCGGAACGGAGATGAGCAGGCCCAGTCCTTCCCGGGCAAGAGCTTCTATGGCATGAGCCATGACCAGAAGCTGGCCTATATCAGGACGGCTGCCCCCGGTTCCCTGCTGTTCACCCCCTACCATGTGATGATGCTGCTGGGGAACAAGAACGGTACACCCTACATGATCCACTCCCTGGCGTCCTACGGGGTCAATACCGGTGATGGGGTGGTGAAGAACCGGATCATGCAGGTGGTGGTCAGCAAGGTGGACCTGATGGCTGGCAGCGGGACCCCGCTGGTGGACCAGATGACACAATGCAATACGTGGAAATAGGAGCTTTGCTATGCAACAGCTCAGCTAAGGGGCCTTCGGCCCTGTCACTAGTCTCTAGTCTCTAGCCAATGGAAGCCAGCTGACGCTGGCAAAAAAAGGCCGCTGGCCGACCTGGGAACGGACGTCCCTCATGGGCCGTCCCTACGAACACACACCAGTTACGATGCATGCGTAGGGACTACCCGTAAGGGGAGTCCGAACCCAGGTCTCCCGGAGGGTTTCGATCAAAAAAATAGACCGTTGCGAAGACGGTCTATTTTTTATGGAATGAATTAGAACGTTACTACGAACTGGCTCCACAGGGTCCGGGCGTGTTTCCCGTTCTGGTCCCCTTCCTTGCCTTTCAGGTCGTAGTAATCCACTTCGGCCACCATGTTTTTGGCCAGGGTCAGGTTGCCGCCCACTTTCCAGCCTTTGAAGCCGTTGGTGACGCCGTTATCCCCGGGGATGAAGGCATCCCAGTTGCCATCCATGGTGTGGTCGATCACCGTGGAGGCGCTCTGGTCATAATAGGTTGCCAGAAGGCCCCAGCTGCCCGGCTTGTCGCTGTCCGCACCGCCGTAGGTCAGTCCGGCCACCCAGCCGTCCTTGTCCCAGTCACGGGCATCGGCATAGTCATTGCTGCCCCGCAGGTACATGGCGTTGATGCCCAGCTTGCCGGCGGTATAACCGGCTCCGGCGGTCCAGATCTTGTTGTCGTCCCCGTCCAGGAAGGTCAGGTTATCGGCTTTGGTGTAGGTGGCTGCCAGGTGCAGGTTGCCGGTGTCGCCGCCCAGTTCGGCCGTCCAGAATTTGTCTGCTGTGGAAACCTTTTCCTCATCGCTCATATAACCAAACCCGGACACATCGGCCATTTTCCCATAGGCCGCCTGCAGATAGGAAGCATGGCCCAGGGGTACTTTGGCCTTGATCCCATCCACCGGATTATCATAGACGTTCCCATCCGCCAGGAATTCGTCATACCGGCCGGCTTTCAGTTCCACTGCGCCGATCCGGCCATCCAGGAAAGCTCTCTGGAAGTCCGTGTCGCTGTCGCCGGATTCGTTGCGGCCGCCGAAGTACTGGTGGTTTTCCAGCATGGAAACGTAATGCCAGTTGTCGTTTACTTCCCCGGTGAACCACAGACGGGTCCGCAGATCAGATTCGCTGCCCTTGCCGGTGGCGGAACCGGAATCGTTCCGGTAACTCATCTGTACTTCCCCGGTGATGGCTACGTTGTCCGCGTTCTTTTCAAGTTTGGCAACTCTAACTCCAAGGTTATCCAGTTCATCGGCGAATTCGCTGACCAGTCTGTCGTCAGCACCGATGGCGCCTTTGGCCAGGGCTTTGGCCACGATCTGGGCCATTTCGTACCGGGTCATGGTCTTGTCCCCTTTGAAGGTGCCATCCGGGAAGCCATCCACCACACCGGCGGCTGCCAGTTTGGCTACGGCGCCGTAGGCCCAGTGACCGGCCGGCAGATCAGAAAAAGGGTTGGCGGCAAATGCCGTAGCGCTGACCCCTAGTGCCATGGCCAGAGCCATTACCAGTTTCTTGTTCATGAAGATTCCTCCTTGTGTCCTTTGCATTCCAGGGTTCCGGAACAACCAGGAGTTTCCGTGTTTCCTCCGCTTGTCATAGGGAACCGAAATGTAAAATAGTTAGTTTTGTATAACTATTGCATCACAAATTATACACGAAGGAGGAGAAAAAGGCAAGATGAGGATTAGCGCTTCGTCGGTTGGTGTATCCGTAGGGGCGTGCCGGCGGCGCGCCCGCCCCCGCAACGGATGCTGCGACCGCAACACCCAGAGACTTCGTCCGCACGCCTCCATACCCAAACAAAAACAGAGGACTGCCGATGGGCAATCCTCTGTTTTTGGGTTTTCTGTTATCAGAACGTGATGTTCAGTTCGGACCACAGGGTGCGGGCATGCTTGTTGCCTGCATCGATGCCGTTTTCTGTATCTTTGTTCTTCAGATCATAGTATTCCACGGTAGCCACCATGTTCTTGGCCACGGTCAGGTTGCCGCCCACCATGTAGCCCTTGAACCCGGTGTACGGGAATACGTACCAGTCGCCGTTCATGGTGTGGGAGGCCACGGTCACAGCAGCCTGGTCATAGTATTTGGCATACAGGCCCCAGGTACCCGGTTTCTTTTCATCGGCACCGGCATAGCCCAGACCCACTACATAACCATCATCATCCACATTGTTGACCCAGCTGTTGTTCTTGGAATCAGCGTCACCCTTCAGGTACATGGCGTTCACATTCCATTTGCCGGCGGTATAATCGGCCCCAACGCTCCAGATTTTGTTGTCAGTCTTATCCAGGGTGCTTTCCCCTTCATTCATGGCGCCGAAGTCCTGGTCATTGATCTTGGTATAAGTGGCTTCGCCGTGCAGGTTGCCCCAGTTGCCGCCCAGGGCTGCGCTCCAGTAGGTATCCCCTACGGAACCATCTTTATCCTGCCAGCCATACCGATCAGCGTTGGCCAGCTTACCATAGGCAGCGGACAGATATCCCTGGCCGAATTTTACATCAGCCCGGACAGCGTCGGCACGGTCATCGAACACGTTCCCATCAGCAATAAAGTCATTGAAACGGCCGGCGGTGATGTTCACAACGCCGATATTCCCGTTCAGATAGGCTCTCTGGAAGTTCGTATCGCTGTCGCCGGATTCGTTCTTGCCTTCGAAGTATTGCTGGTTCTGGATCATAGCGGTGTAATGCCAGTTGTCGTTCACTTCACCGGTGAACCACAGACGGGTCCGCAGCTGGGCTTCGGATTTGTCATCCCAATTCTTGAAGCCAGCGCCTCTGCGATCTGCATAGCTGATACGGGCAGCCCCGGTCACCTGTACATTGTCCGCGTTCTTTTCCAATTTGGCAACCCGGACACCCAGGTTGTCCAGTTCATCCGCGAATTCGCTGACCAGTTTGTCATCGGCACCGATGGCGCCTTTGGCCAGGGCCTTGGCCACGATCTGGGCCATTTCATAACGGGTCATGGTCTTGTCGCCTTTGAAGGTGCCATCAGGATATCCATCCACCACACCAGCAGCCGCCAGTTTGGCCACAGCGCCGTAAGCCCAGTGGCCGGCCGGCAGGTCAGAGAATGGATTGGCCGCAAAAGCAGTGGCGCTGACGCCCAGAGCCATGGCCATAGCAAAGACTACAGATTTTTTCATCGGAGATTCCTCCCAGAAGTTATTTTTATCCAGGCAGTTTTCCCATTCTTCCCCATTCCCGCGAGTCTCCTTGTTTCCTCTGTTCCTGGCGGAAAAATCGATCCACCTGCCTAGGATAAATCAATTGTGACAATTCTATCAATTTTTTATAAAATACCATATTTACATCTATTTTACAATAGTATCGGCATAACCTTGCAGGATGCGTTTTACTTTGTACATTTTAGTACACTTTTTATCGATTATTTTGCATAAAAAAAGACGATCTCTTGCGAGATCGTCTTTTGGGTTCCAATCGGAGATTAGAACGTAACAACCAGTTGAGACCACAGGGTCTTTGCATGGTTACCATCTTTGATGGTATCGCCAAAGTCACCTTTGCTCTTCAGGTCATAGTATTCAACAGCTGCAACCATGTTCTTAGCTACAGCCAGGTTGCCGCCGACCATCCAGCCTTTGAAGCCAGCAGGCCCGAATTGGTCATAGTCACCGTTCATAGTATGAGCGATGTAGGTAGCGCCGCCCTGATCGTAATATTTACCATACAGGCCCCAAGAACCAGGTTTGGAAGCAGCAGCACCCTTGTAACCCAGTTTAGCTACCCAGCCATCCTGGTCGCCATCTTTGGCGTTGTCAACGAAGTCATTGTCGCCGTGCAGGTACATAGCGCCAACATTCCAGTCGCCGACTTTGTAGGTAGCAGCAGCAGTCCAGATATCATCAGTACCAACCATCCAAGCACGGTTGATGTTTCTAGCTTTGATGTAGTTGGCTTCCAAGTTCCAGTTGCCCAGATCAGTGCCGATTACAGCATCAACATATTCACCGGCAACAGCTTTGCTTGCACCATCATAAGCAGCTTTAACTTTGTCAACATCTTTGCCAGCACGGATAGCAGCAGCGGCAGCAGCAGCATTGCTATAACCGAAGGTATCTTTGTTGGCCATTTTGCCCCAAGTAGCACCGAAGTAAGTAGCACCAGATTTAACGTTGGCGTTTACAGCATCCACACGGGTATCGTAAACGTTACCTTCAGCATAGATACCGTTATAACGGCCCAGAGTCATGTTCACAACACCCAAGTTACCAGTCAGGTAAGCTCTCTGGAAGGAGGTGTCGTTATCGCCGGAATCATCTTTACCAGAGTTGTTCCAAACCTGGTTGTTTTCCAGCATACCAACATAATGCCAGTTGTCGTTTACTTCGCCGGTGAAGAACAGACGGGACCGGGTCTTGCTGGTGCTTTCTTTGCCGAAGTCACCAGTTCTGTGATAGTAGTGAGTCCGGATGTTCCCGGTGATCTTTACGTTGTCAGCGTTCTTTTCCAGTTTGGCAACGCGAACACCCAGGTTGTCCAGTTCATCAGCGAATTCGCTGACCAGTTTGTCATCAGCACCGATAGCGCCTTTGGCCAGAGCCTTGGCAACGATCTGTGCCATTTCATAACGGGTCATGGTCTTGTCGCCTTTGAAGGTGCCATCAGGATAACCATCAACGACGCCGGCAGCAGCCAGTTTGGCAACAGCGCCGTAAGCCCAGTGGCCAGCAGGCAGGTCGGAGAACGGGTTAGCAGCAAAAGCAGTAGCGCTTACACCCAGAGCCATAGCCATAGCAAATACTAAAGACTTTTTCATGGGAAATTCCTCCTTAGGAATGTCTGGAGTGAAATTCCGCAGGAGCGTCCGGCCGACTCTTGCCGCGAGTATCCTTGTTTCCTCTGGTCTCGCCAGCGTTCTGTTCCTTTGGTTTTTCACAATGCTATTGTGACAACTCTTTGTCACGTGCTTATTTTACCACAAGGATACAGAAAAACGCAAATTTGTGAAATAATTTTAAACTAGGATTACACTATTTTATGATTATTTTTATTGATTTCACTGTTTTATCACATGCTTAAATGATTTATAGTACGAAAAAAGGACGATTCCGAAGAATCGTCCTTTTTGTATTTGGTTTTAGAACCCACCACCAGCCTGCGGCTGGTCCCCCGCCCTTGAAAAGGGCGGATATAAGGGGGGAGGGATTGGTCCCCGCCCCATTCCTGCATTACAGGAATTAGAAGGTTACAACCATCTGAGACCACAGGGTCCGTGCATGAGCGTCGGATTCCTTGCCCTTCAGGTCGTAGTATTCTACCTGAGCAACCATGTTCTTGGCCAGAGCCAGGTTGCCGCCTACCTGATAGCCCTTGAACCCTTCGCCGTCGAAGGAATCCCACAGGCCGTTCATGGTGTGGTAAATGATGGTGGGAGCTCCCTGATCGTAGTATTTTGCGAACAGGCCCCAAGAACCAGGTTTGGAAGCGGCCGCGCCCTTGTAGCCCAGGGTTACCACGTAACCGTCATCGTCGCCGTTCTTGTAGTTGCTGTACTTCAGGGTATCATCGTCGCCCTTCAGATACATAGCGCCGATCTTGAAGTCGCCGGCTTTGTAGTTGGCACCCACAGTCCAGACTTTGTTATCCCCGGTCAGACCGTTGTCCGTGTACGGGTTCACATCGTCCGCTTTGGTGTAGGTAGCAGCCAGATCCAGGTTGCCGATGTTGCCGCCCAGTTCTGCGTTCCAGAACTTGTCAGCTACGGAATCATCCTTGGTCCAGTCACGGCCTGCTTTGGTACCCAGAGCGCCATCAGTCCACCCATAGGTGTCCAGGCTTGCCATCTTGCCGTAGGCAGCGCTGAAGTAGGTCTGGCCGAAAGGAACCTTGAATTCCACAGCATCTACACGGTTATCGTACACGTTGCCTTCTGCAATGGTCTTGTTGTACCGGCCGGCAGTGATGTTCCAGACACCGATGTTACCATTCAGGTACGCTCTCTGGAAGGAGGTATCGGAATCACCGGATTCGTTCTCACCCTGGAAGTACTGGTTGTTTTCCAGCATTTGGTTCCGGAACTTTCGGTGCGAGTATCCTTGTTTCCTCTACGTACACATTCCAGTGTCTCTCAGTCCGTTTCTCCCTGACAGGACAGGTGTGAATCTCTTCACACTGCCAGTGTAGCATGGCCCCAAAAAAGAAACAAGGTCATAGGGAAAGAGTTTCCATTCGCTCCCTATTGACCTTGTTTTTTCATGTGACTGATAGGTCATTTTTGTGGCTTGTTATCCGACGATTTCACAGTTTTATCACGGAGATACCGTTGTACCAGGACCATGGCTGCTAGTCCATCTACAGCGGACGGCGGATTCAACAGGGCCACCGGGATCATCCGTTTCCATCCCCTGGGTGGATACAGCTTCCAGTACAGCTTTCTGGCCTCCTGGGTACTGCCGTACTCATTGACCGTAAATAGAGGCAGCCGGGGAAAGGCTTTCTCCAGCTGCGCCGCCATGGTCTTTGAGGTGGTGCCATCCCCCAGGATGCAGCCGGCCAGGGGCTGCTCCGGGAGAAATTGTTTTAAGTGATTGGAAAAATCGTCCGTAGGCAGAATTTCCTGTTTGAAAATCTCGCCGTTTTCCCAAACCAGGGCGGCCCCGGTCTTATCCCGGCCGGGGTCCACTCCCAAATACAGTTTCATGGGTTCATTCATTGGTGCGGCCTCCCACTGCCTTGATTTCCAGATCCGGCACCACCGGACCGGCCACCGTGATATCGTGCCGGGCTTTGGCAGAAATGAGCACCTTGCCGCCCAGGCTGCGGATCTTTTCGCTGGCCTGGGTCAGTTCATTGCTGGTGATGGCCCCCACATCGCCGGTGATGGGATTGGGGATGACGCCATCGGCCTGGGCCGCCCGGTTCACGTCCTTCAGGAAGGCCATGAGAGCCAGGTCACTTTCGTTGCTGTAGGGGTTCACGTTGATGGACTGGGTGAGGATCAGGGTCCCCTGCGGGTACACCACCTTGTCCCCCACCATTTCCAGACGGGAAACCACCACTTCCCCGGAAAGGATGTTACCGGCGGCGCAGACCCGCACGTACATATCCCCTTTGGCCCTGGACAGATTCTGAACCGCGTCTTCCACCGCTTCCCGGCTGAGCCAGATCACGGGCGTGGAAGGATCCACCCCGATACGGCCTGCCACCTGGATGTTGGCCTGGTTCAGGAAATCCTGGAGCTGTTTCTGGGTACTATCTGCATTCTGGCCACCCTTCAGCACCCCTGAATAGAGGATTTCACCGCTGCGGAACGCCACATTGCCTTCCCGGATGGCCACAATCCCTTCCCGAAGCTTTTGGGCGGCCGTTTCCAGGGATTTCACATCCTGCTGCAGCTGGTCACGGGCCGCTTCGGCCTCTTTCACCTGGGCCTGGGCCTGCTGCAGACGGTCATTGGCTTCATTGTAACGTGCCTGGAGTTCTCCCAGATCCGCCCGGGCCTGCTGCATCTGGGCCTGGGCCTGGGCCATCTGGGCTTTGGCCGCAGCCTCCTGCTGTCTGGCCTGGTCGGCCGCTGCCGTGGCCTCGGTGATCTTCTGGTCCAGTTCCTGGATCTTGGCGTTCTGGGCACTGAGTTCCTGGTTGGCCTGGTCCCGGGCTGTGGTCAGGGACGCGATTTCCGCCCGCATCTTCTTCATGCCGAACAGGGCGGTACGGACCTCCTTGGAGGAGATGGTCAGGACGGTGATGGTCAGGGCAGCCACCAGGATGCCGCTCAGGATGGTCATGACCACGGAGGTGTCATGAGGGCGCAGGCCAAAAAGCCGGAGCCGCTTCTTGCCGATCTTGCTTCCCAGTTTGTCCCCCAGGTATGCAATGAGGCCGCCCATCAGGGCCAGAACCAGGATCAGGGTAATTCCACCGGTCATGGTTTGCGCTCTCCTTTCGTAACTCATTCGATGTCAGAAATCAGACTCGGCTTTTGCAAAGCCTCGAGATGTCAGCCTGTTCGGCAAGCCGCAGTACTGTAGATTTCCAGTCGAACAGAGCTGACATCTGACATTTTTTCTGGCATCTGTATTCTAAATTATTATAGCATAAATTTGTTTTATAAAAAGAGAGCTGTGAAAAAACACAGCTCTCTTTTCCTACGCCCTTTTGCTCTTGCCGGTTTTGTAATCGATGGTGATACCGGGCTGGTTGTTGTACACGAACACGTTGAACTGGACGCCGGCGCCGTTATCTTCCACGCTGTAGGCTTCCATCTGCACGCCCCGAGCCACCAGGTCATTTCCCTTGAAAATGGGCGTCACCCGGTACAGCACATGGTGTTTCGTTTCTTTCACGTAGTCGGCCACCAGGTTCTCAAAGGGCAGCATGCCGGTGACGTTCAGGTAGCGGGTGCCGGTGATCAGGTTCCTGGGGTTGGCATTTTCCGCGGTAAGCTGGTACCCGATCAGATGGCACCGGTTGTACAGGTATTTGCCGTCGATGCCCTCATACTTGGCGGTCTGCCAGCCGGAAGGCTTCACCTGGCCGATGGGTCCCCGTTTCTGGGTGGGCATGGTCTCCAGGCACACATTGGCGTAGGCCGGGCCGCAGCGGCCCAGGCTGTCCAGGTTGCTGTAGTGCTCGAAGGCCTTTTTGGATTTTTTATCGGCGTCCGGAAAGTCGGGCACGTTGTTGTTCAGGACCACATAGGGCTTGTTGGTAAACGCCGGGATGGACGACAGGTCGAAGGACGGCTGGTTCTTGCCAATCTGCTGGGTCTGTTTCGTGGTGTTCTTGGGGGCGCTTTTTTTGGCGGTAGTGGTCTTGGCGGAGCCACAGCCCGTTACGAACAGGGAGGCAGCCACCAGCAGGGACGCCAGGACGGATGTGAGTTTCTTCATTTGCATGGGATATAGACCTCCTCAGTGATCTTGTCATGGGACGAGCCGGCAAACTCCGTTGTGGAAACAAGCTGCCAGCCTTTTGTCACGTCGATGTCGAAGAACGTATCGCCGGGGTAGGCCCGGTTCCAGTGGTACAGGTACAGTTTTTCGATTTTGGCCAAAAAGGGCGCCGCCGGGCGGTCTTCCAGCAGGGCACAGGCGCCGGGACCAGCCTCCTCCAAAAACGTCTCAGAGACATGGATCCGGTCTTCCTGACCGGCAAACAGGGCGGCAGTATAGCCGTCCATCCACAAACCGGACGGACCGGCGATGTCCAGCATATGCTGGCGCAGAAGGCGGTCCTGGCTTTGCCGGCGGTGGTTGAACAATAGTCCGCCGGAATCATCGATGATGGTCATAAGGATCATGGTTTTGCCTCCTTGGGTGAGTCACTAGTCTCTAGTTACTAGTCCACAGCCGAATGTTGCCAGCTGACGCTGGCTTCGAATATAAACATTATAGCAGATTATGAACAGAAGTTCACTATATGGGATAAAAAATAAGCCCTCCGGGCGACCTGGGTTCGGACTTCCCCTTACAGGCAGTCCCTACGCATAAAACATACCATGTACGTTTCTCCTCGTAGGGGCGACCCATGAGGGGCGCCCGTTCCCAGGTCTGGAAGGTTTTCTTTTTACACATTATCCTTTTTATAGATCATCCAGCACCCGAACGCTCCGCAGAGCAGGTTGGGGGTCGCCGCGGCAATGGCAGGGGGGATGACCCCTCCCTGGCCCAGGCCGGTCATGAAGGTCATGATGGAATAGTAGATGAAGATGATCACCACCGAGAAGCCCAGGCCCATGGAAGCCCCGGTCCGCTGGGACTGTACACCCAGGGGCACGCCGATCAGGGCGAAGAAGAAGCTGGCCAGGGGCACGGTGAACCGGCGATAGATTTCCATTTCGTACTTGCTGGTGGGCAGGTACTGTTTCTTCAAAATGTTGATGTACATCTTCAGTTCGCCAATGGTCATCTGGTCCGGATCTTTCTGGTCCAGGGTAATGGCCTTGGGCGTCTCGCTGATGGGCAGCACCTGTTTGCTGAAGGTCATGGTCCGGGCAACCCCGTCCTTGCCGGTCAGGTCTGTGATGGTGCCGTCTTCCATGATCCAGCTGCCTTCGGTCCATCTGGCCTGGGGGGTCCGCTGGATCCGGGCCACCTTGCCGTTGTCCCAGTCCTCGATGGTAATGTCCTTCATCAGGCCCTGCTTTTCATCAAAGGTACGGGCATAGGTCAGCCGCACCAGTTTGCCCTTGGAAACCTGTTTGATGATCACATGGTTTTGGGTCCTGGGTTTGGCATCCCGTTTGATTTCCACCTTGATGATCCGCTCGTATTCACTTTTGGCGGGAGGGACAACTTTTTCGGCCCACACCACGGAAAACAGGCTGACCACGAAGCCGGCTGCCAGGATGGGCGCCGCAATGCGCCGGAAGCTCAGGCCCCCGCTGCGCATGGCCGTGATCTCGCTGTTGCTGGACAGCTGGCCCATGGTCAGCAGGGCGGCCAGCAGCATGGACATGGGGAAGGTATAGTTGATGACTTCGGGCATCAGACACAGGAACAGCCGGATCAGGGACCAGTAACTGGCTCCGTACTGGGTGATGTACTGGGTCACCCGGAACAGGAAGGAACTGGCCACGAAGATGGTGGAAAAGGCAGCCACCCCGAACGCGAAGGGCTGCAGCATCTGTTTTAAAATGTACTTATCTAAAATGGACATGACAGCCTCACATTCTAAAGTTATCGCCCAGGTAGAACTTCCGGGCCACAGGATCTTCTGCCACCTGCTGGCTGGTGCCTTCCACCAGGATCTTGCCGGCGCTTAAAATGTAGGCCCGGTTCACAATGCTCAGGGTTTCCCGCACGTTGTGGTCGGTGATCAGGACGCCGATGCCCCGTTTGGCCAGATGTGCCACCATCACCTGGATATCGGCCACCGCAATGGGATCGATCCCGGCGAAGGGTTCGTCCAGCAGGATGAAGCCGGGGTCGGTGGCCAGGGCCCGGGCGATTTCCACCCGGCGCCGTTCGCCGCCGGACAGGGCACTGCCCTTGCTCTTGCGGATGTGGTCGATGTGGAATTCCTGGATCAGGTCTTCCATTTTCTGCTGCCGTTTGGCAGAGTCGCTTTCGATCTGTTCCAGGATGGCCATGATGTTCTCTTCCACGGTGAGTTTCCGGAAGATGGAAGCTTCCTGGGGCAGATAGCCGATGCCCTTCAGGGCGCGCTTGTACATGGGCAGTCCGGTGACATCCTCGTCATCCAGGAACACATGGCCGGTGTCAGGATGTTCCAGTCCCACGATCATATAAAAGGACGTGGTCTTGCCGGCACCGTTGGGACCCAGGAGGCCCACGATGGTCCCCTGCTCCACCTCCAGGCTGACCTCATTGACCACCCGGCGGCCTCCATATTCTTTTACCAGTTTTTCCGCGCGTATCTTCACTCTTGACTCCCTTACCCTACTTCAGTCTCACCCCAGGACAGCAGTTGTCCGGGCCAGTTATAGAACTTGTACACATAAGCCGGGATTCCCGGCAGTCCGGCCAGGCTGATTACCGGTGTTTCCTCCTGCACGGCCGGCTGGCTCTGCTGGGGTACCACCACCATCTTCACATCGCCTTCCGCCATGGCCACCTTGCCGCCGGCTCCGGTAATGGTCAGGGTATCCCCGCTGACCGTATCATCGTTCTGGGTGGCGGTGGCATGGCCGATCAGCCGGATGGTCCCGTCCGCTTCCTTCGTATTGTAAATGGCCCGGTCGGCCCGTGCCGTCAGATTCCGGGGAGGGCTCACCAGCCGCACGTTTCCGTCGGCATTGGCCACGCCGCTCTGCATGTTGTATTTCATGCTGGCCGAATCCAGGCTGGACCCGTCATCCATGGTCAGCTGGGCCCAATCCCCTACGGTCTGGGTAAACTGGGCATCGGAGTCGTAATCCACCTGGTCGGCACGCAGGGTCTTGTCGGCTTTGCGCAGTACGGCGTTGCCGATGGCGGACAGGAACTTGCCCTTGTTCTTGATGATCAGGGTACCACTGGTCAGGTGGGCATCCTTCTGGTCAGCCACCACGGAACCGGTCAGCTTGCCTTCCCCGGTCTTGGTATTGTAATCAGCGGAACTGGCGCTGGCGGTACCGTCGTCATGACGGATCTGCACATTGCCTTCGGCCGCTGCCTGTCCGGTCTTGAAATCATATTCCACCGTATCGGCGGAAATGGAGGACGCAGCCCAGCAGGCGGTGGTCACGGACAGAAGGCCTGCCAGGATTCCCAGCATTGCAAGTTTCTTCAGTTTCAACATTAGAATTCTCCCTTCTGTACGTTGGCATCCTGTTCCAGTTTGGCATGATCCAGGGCCACATTGAATGTGGCCTTTTTCGAAGTGGCCACGGTGTCGCCCTTCTTCAGATAGACGTTGCCCTCGGCCAGCACCGTCTGGTCTTTGTTCACCCAGGTGAACCTGTCTGCTTTGGCTTCCCCGCCGTCAGAGGTGGTGCCATGGGGATTCACGGAAAGGACCACATCCTTGGTATCCACATGGACTTCCCCTTCATCGGCAGTGACGGTCATGCTCCGCCCGTCTTCCTGATAGAAAGTCCCCTTGATGCCCTTCAGCTTGTCGATCTGGGTCTTTTTGTCGTAGAGCATGGATTCCACAGTCAGTTCCCAGACCTTCCGGCCATTTTTCGTTTCCTGGATGGTGGACCCGTTCACTTCCTGGAGTACGTCCTTGCCATTTTCCTGCACTTTACCCGTGGTGGGTTTGCTGCTCAATAACCAGGCAATGACGCCCCCCATCAGGAGCACGGCGGCCACAATCACCAGTATGGTACGTTTGTGTGCTTGCACTTGCATGAAGGCATCCTTTCTTTAACCGTTCCAGGGAGTGTTCCAGCGGTGCTGGAACCAGATCCAGTTGTCCGGATACTGCCGGATGATCTTTTCCACTTCCTGGGTCATTTTCAGGGTAATCCGGTAATCATCTTTTTCCCGGTTGCCCGTATCTTCATAGTAGATGGGGTCTTTCACGAAGACCTGGTGGCCATACCCGCTGGGTTTGCGCACAATGAAGATGGGCACCACCGGTGCCTTGAACTTGCGGGCAAAATAGGCCGGCCCTTCGGGGGTGGAAGCCATCTTGCCGAAGAAGGGCACGAAAATGCCATGATAGCCACCGTCCTGGTCCGCAATCAGACCCAGCATGCGGCCTTTCTTCATGGCCCGGGCACAGCCCAGGATCTCGTTGGTCCCCCGGGCGAAGATTTCCTGGCCCACACCCCGGCGCAGTTCGTTCATGAAATCGCTGTACACCGGATTGGGCTGGGGTTTCTCCACGGCGCTCAGGGGAAAGCCGTTCAGGGCCAGGGCAGCCCCCAGCCATTCCCAGTTGTCCATATGGCAGGCCAGCATAACCACCCCGTGTTTCCTGGCCAGGGCTTCCCACAGGATGTCCGGCCGGTCGAAGGTGACCAGGCCCCGGATGTTGTCCTTGTTCAGGGCGGGCATGTAGAACATCTCCATGGCTGTCATCCCCAGGTTCAGGAACAGCCGATGGATGATTTCCCGGGCCTGCCGGGGGGATACGCCCATCCGTTCCTGGATGGTCTCTTCCGCCCGGATCCGCTGTTTTTTGGCGATATACCAATACAGTTTACCACAATTCCTGCCCAGCCGCACTACGAATTTGTAGGGCAGATGGGAAATGATGATACTTACACCTTTCAAAAATCCGTAGAGCATTACTGTTTGTCTCCCTGCCCCTGGACTTCGTACTCTCTCACGATCTGGTTCCACAGGCCCTTGGCCTTCAGGATGCGTTCGATCACATCCCGTACAGCCCCCCGGCCTCCTTTGCACCCGGAGACCAGCATGGCCCGTTCCCGGACTTCCGGAGCCGCATCGGCGGGAGCAAACGTCACCGCCGACCGGCCAAAGGCCGGCAGGTCATTCAGATCGTCCCCCATGAAGGCAGTCTCCTCCAGGGGAATATCCAGTTCTTTCGAAGCTTGTTCCAGGGTCTTTCCTTTGTAAATGACATTTTCATACACGGAGCTGATACCCAGTTCCATGGCCCGATGGAGCACGATCTCGCTGTGGCGTCCGGTGATGAGTGCCACCTGGATGCCATGGCGCAGGGCCAGGCTGATGCCCAGTCCGTCCCGGGCGTCAAAGTGCTTGCACAGTTCTCCTTCCTGGCCGATGATGATGCTCCCATCGGTCAGGACACCATCCACATCCAGGGCCAGCAGGTGGATCCTGGCCAGTTGTTCTTCTGTTACCATTTATACCACTCCTTGATGGACCAGATCGGTGATGTGCAGCAGACCTACCACTTTGTCTTCCTGATCCACCACCGGCAGCACCGTAATGGGCCGGGGTTTGTTGGATTCCATCAAATGGAGGGCTTCTGCTGCCAGTTTGTGATCCTGGATGGTCCTGGGGTGTCTGGTCATCATTTCAGCCACAGGCCGGTTCAGACAATCCAGGTCCTTGGCAATGCCCCGACGGATATCCCCATCGGTGAGCAGCCCTTCCAGATGGTGATCCTTGTCCACCACGGAAACGGCACCCACCCCTTTGTCGGTGATCACGAACAGGGCATCCTTCACGCTGACCGTAGAGGGCACCAGGGGATTCTCGTCCCCCTTGTGCATCACATCATCCACGGTAAGCAGCAGTTTCCGTCCCAGGCTGCCCCCGGGATGGAAAATGGCGAATTCTTCCGGCGTGAATTTCCGGGCACTCAAAAGTTCCATGGCCAGGGCATCCCCGTAGGCCAGGGCCGCCGTGGTGCTGCTGGTGGGAGCCAGGCCCAGAGGGCAGGCTTCCCGCTTCACGCCCACATTCAAGACAATATCCGCATTTTTGGCCAGGGTGGATTCCGGATTGCCCACCATGGCAATGATCCGTGCCCCGATGCGCCGCACGCTGGGCAGGATGTTCAGCACTTCCCCGGTTTCCCCGCTGTTGGAAAGGGCCAGGACCACATCGTGTTCCGTGACCATGCCCAGGTCCCCGTGGATGCCTTCCGCCGGATGGAGAAAGAATGCTGGAGTACCGGTGCTGGCCAGGGTGGCAGCGATCTTGCGGGCGATGATGCCGCTTTTGCCCATGCCCGTAACGATGATCCGTCCTTTGCAGTGGAGGATCATATCCAGTGCCTGCCCGAAATGCGCATCCACCCGGGGAATCAGTTCCAGGATGGAGTCAGCTTCGATGCGCAGGGCTTCTTTGGCTTTTTCAAACATGGCTCATGCCTCCCTGCGGCCGATGGCGTCAATGGCTTTGGCATCGGCCAGTACCTGTTCCAGCTTGTCCAGGGCGATCATGTTGGGACCGTCGGACAATGCTTCGGCCGGGTTGTCGTGGACCTCCAGGAACAGCCCGTCCACCCCTACCGCTGCGGCTGCCCGTGCCATATGGGGAGCAAACTGGCTCTGGCCGCCGCTTTTGGAGCCCTGACCGCCAGGGATCTGCACGCTGTGGGTCACATCCATGATCACCGGGAATCCCATTTCCCGCATGATGGGCAGGCTGCGCATATCCGTCACCAGGGTGTTGTACCCGAAGCTGACGCCCCGTTCGGTGAGCATGAGCTGGTGGCATCCGGATCCGGTGATCTTGTGGACCACATTCTTCATATCCCAAGGTGCCAGGAACTGGCCCTTTTTCACATTGACCACCCGGCCGCTGTGGGCTGCTTCCACCAGCAGGTCCGTCTGCCGGCACAGGAACGCCGGAATCTGGATGATGTCCAGCACTTCCGCGGCTTTTTCCACCTGCCAGGTTTCGTGCACGTCGCTGATGATGGGTACCTGCAGGTCTTTTTTGATCTGGGCCAGGATCTTCAGCCCTTCTTCCAGGCCCGGTCCCCGGAAGGATTCCAGGGAAGAGCGGTTGGCCTTGTCGAAAGAAGCCTTGAACACGTACGGCAGGCCCAGTTTTTCACAGATGGCCTTGGCCCGTTTGCCGATGGCCAGGCTCCGTTCGTAGCCTTCCAGCACGCAGGGGCCGGCCATGATGAGAAGCGGGTGGCCCTGTCCTGCCTCATAGGGTCCGATCTTGACGATTTGCATGGGTTACTGCTCCTTTCCTTCTGCAATCAGCTTGCCAAAGATTTCGTTGGCCCGTTCCAGATCTTCCCGGGTATCGATGCCCACACCCTGGAAATCGGTGGCCAGCACCTTGATCTTGACCCCGTTTTCCAGGGCCCGCAGCTGTTCCAGCCCTTCCACCTTTTCCAGGGGGGTGGGCAGCAGTGCGGCGAATTTCAGCAGGAAGTCCCGCTTATACGCATAGATGCCGATGTGCTTCCACACCTTCACATCCGGTTCCTCATTGCGGGGATAGGGGATCAGGCTGCGGGAAAAATACAGGGCATAGCCGTTCTGGTCGGTGACCACTTTTACGGCATTGGGGTTCTGGTAGTCTTCCGGCTGCATTTCTGTTTTCATGGTGGCCATTTCCAGGTCGGGATTCTCCTCAAAGGCGTGGGCCAGGTCGTCGATGACCTGGGGCGGGATCATGGGTTCATCTCCCTGGACGTTGACGATCACGTCCACATCCTCATAGTTCAGGGCCACTTCAGCCAGCCGGTCAGTACCGCTGGGATGATCCGCAGAGGTCATGACGGCCCTGCCGCCGAAGGCGGTCACCACATCGGCGATGCGCTGATCGTCGGTGGCCACCAGGACCTGGTCGGGAATGCGGGCCAGAGAAGCACGCTCATACACACGCTGGATCACCGGTTTGCCCTGGATCAGTGCCAGGGGTTTGCCCGGCAGACGGGTGGAACCATAACGGGCCGGAATCACACATAGTACTTTCATTTCGCAGGTTTCTCCTTTTTAATCGCGGCAGTAATGGTATCTACAAAAGCTTCTTCGCCGCTTGTAATCTGAATTTCCATATCAAGGATATATAGAGGCACATCCCGATGGAGATAAATGAACTCCGTAGGGATCTTCACAGCATCTTTCCCGGTGGTGACCAGGGCCTTCACACCCTTGCTGATGGCCCGGTCCATGATGTACTGCATCTCCACCATGCCGTAGTCGTGGTGATCCGGATACCGGATGGCTTCCACGATGTTCAGCCCTTCGGCGTTCATGGTCTGCTCGAAGGAGGACGGGTTGCCGATGGCGGAGAACACCATCACATGTTTCCCCCGCAGGGCTTCCAGGGGCAGGGCCCTGGACATATCATTTTTATACCAGTCGGCGATCTCGATGAAATCGCAGGGTTTGTGGATGCTTTCCACAATCGGTGCCGCCGGTGCATATCTGTGCAGGGTATCGCACAGGGTGGCCCGGGAAATGGGTGAACTCTGGTCGCATTTGGTCAGCAGGAACAGACCGGCCCGGCTCAGGTTACTCAGGGGTTCCCGCAGGGTTCCCCGGGGCAGGATGCAGCCGTTGCCGAACATATTCAGGGTATCCACCAGCACCACATCCAGGTCACGGTACAGCTGCCAGTGCTGGTACCCATCGTCCAGGATGATGACTTCCGCCTTGAATTTATCCACGGCGAACTGGCCGGTGATGGCCCGTTCCTTGCCAATGACCACTGGGATGCCGGGCAGCTGCTTGGCCATGAGGAAGGCCTCGTCGCCGGCTTCATAGGCGGTCATATAAATCTTCTTGCCGTCGGATACCACCCCGATCTTTTCTTCCCAGTGGGACCGATAGCCCCGGTTCAGGATCACGACCCGGTAGCCCAGTTTCTGGATCATCAGGGCCACTTTCTGGGCAGTGGGGGTCTTGCCGGTACCGCCTACGGTGATATTGCCGATGCTGATCACACAGCAGTCCAGTTTCGTGCGGGGCAGGATGCCGGCGTCATAGCAGAACAGCTTCAGCCGTACGCCTGCTTCATAGAGTACGGACAGGACACGGAGGAACGCCAGGACGCACCAGTCCAGGATCCCGTTGTCCTCGCCGTGGGACAGCTGGATCAGATACTGGGTCACGGCATCGCCGGGCCGCATCCGGGGGCTCACTTCGTCGTTGATGTTCCGGGTATTGATCTTGTAATGGGTGTTCACCATGCTTTCGGTGGCGGTGAGCTTCAGCAGCTCCTGCAGGTACTGGATGGTCCGCACCGCAGCGCCCCGGTTCTCCTTGATGACCTGGAGGGAGGCAGCCCCCATCTTCTTGCGCAGAGCGTCATCCTTGAAGATCTTCAGGAATTCTTCCGTGAGCTCTTTGCCGTCTTTGATCTGGACGCAGGCGCCCACCTTGCTCAGGAGGGCAAAGGAATCTTTAAAGTTGGACATACTGGGCCCCACGATGATGGGTTTGGCATGAGCCGCCGGTTCCAGCACGTTGTGGCCCCCGTGTTTGATCAGGCTGCCGCCTACGAACACGGCATCGCCCACGGCGTAGATCCGGCCCAGTTCGCCGATGGTGTCGATGATGAGCACCTGGTACCGGGGCCGGGGATTGCTCATGGCTTTCAGGGCGGAGCGCAGGCCCAGGCTCAGGCCGTATTTCTCGGCCAGTTTGCTGATTTCATGGACCCGTCCCGGTTTCCGGGGGGCGATGATCAGGCGGGCTTTGGGGAATTCCTTCAGGATTTCCCGGAAGCTCTGGAACAGGGTTTCTTCTTCCGTAGGATGGGTACTGCCGGCCACGATCACCGGGTAGTCATCCCCCAGACCCAGTTCATCCTTGTATTGCTGCAGATCGGCGGGGGTCACTTCCGCATAGGTCTGGTCGAACTTCGTATTGCCGGTGACGAAGATCCGGCGTTTTTCCGCGCCCAGGTGGGCGATGTATTCTGCGTCGATGGAGGACTGCATGCAGAACCGGGTTACACTGCCCATCATGTCGGCCAGGATACCGAACAGGTAGCGATAGCTCTTCACGGATTTGTCGGAGATGCGGCCGTTCACCATCATGACGGGGATGCGGCGCAGCTTGATGGCCCGCAGGAAGTTGGGCCACAATTCCGTTTCCACGGGCATGAAGATCCGGGGCATGATCCGCTTCACGAAGGATTCGGACACAAAGGGCAGATCCAGCGGAAAGTAAATGATGGCATCTGCTTCCGGGATGATCTGGTGGGCCATGTTATAGCCCCCTGTGGTCACAGCCGATACCAGGATCTTGGCATCGGGCATGGCCTTGCGGATTTCCTTGACCAGGGGACTGGTGGCCACGATTTCCCCCACGGAGGCACCGTGGATCCAGATGCAGTTTTTATGGGCGACAGCAGCTATCTCATCATCCCGGATGAATCCCATGCTCTGCCGGAAGCGGCGGGGAAATCCTTTTTCCCGGAAATACCGCACGGTGAAGTAGGGCAGGATCACGAAGATGAATAAGACTGTGGCCAGGAAATTATATAGATAATACATGCTTTGACCTCGTTTTCATTGGGCTGGACGACTGGGGAAGAAAAAAGGCTGGATTTCCATTCAGTGTCCTACGTTTTCCTCTTCTTGGGCCAGTTCCTGTTCTGCCTTTTCCCGATACTGGATATCGTGCAGATGGGCATACAGGCCATGGAGGGCCATCAGTTCCTCGTGGGTACCGGATTCCACGATCTCGCCGTGGTCCAGTACCAGGATCTTGCTGGCGTTCTGGATGGTGGACAGCCGATGGGCAATGACAAAGGATGTACGGCCCACCATGAGCCGGTCCAGGGCTTCCTGCACCAGCCGTTCACTTTCTGTATCCAGAGCCGAAGTGGCTTCGTCCAGGATCAGGATCCGGGGATCCTTCAGGATGGCCCGGGCGATGGCAATGCGCTGCCGCTGGCCGCCGGACACGTTGATCCCCCGGTCGCCCAGCTGGGTGTCATACCCCTGGGGCAGCTGCATGATGAATTCGTGGGCATTGGCCGCCTTGGCCGCTGCCACCACTTCCTCCTTCGTGGCATCCAGGCGCCCGTACAGGATGTTGTTGTACACCGTATCGTTGAACAGGTTGGTTTCCTGGGGAACGATGCCTACCTGCTCCCGCAGGGAAGCCACGGTCACATCCCGGATGTCATGGTCATCGATGAGGATGGCCCCCTCGGTCACGTCATAGAAACGGGGCAGCAGGTTGGCGATGGTGGATTTGCCGGCGCCGCTGGGCCCTACCAGGGCAATGGCCTGGCCGGGTTCCGCCTTGAAGTTCAGGTGTTTCAGGATAGGTTCATCGGGATTGTAGGAGAAGGACACATCCCGGAATTCCACCTTGCCCTTCACAGGGGGCAGGGCAATGGCGCCCGGCTTTTCAGGGATCTCTTCATCCAGGTCCAGGATGCTGAACACACGATCGGCAGCAGCCAGGGCCTTCTGGATGTTCCCCAGCACCCGGGCGATCCGCTTGATGGGGTTGGAGATGTTCACGGCATATACCAGGAAGGCGATCAGGGACCCGGCAGTGATGTCACCGGCCAGCACCCCCCGGCCACCGAACCAGATGATGGCCGTGACGCCCAGGGCCGCGATGAATTCAATGACCGGGGAAAGGGTCCCCATGAGCCGTACGCTCTTCATGTTGGCATCGAAGTTCTGACGGTTGGTCCGTTCGAACCGGGCAATTTCATAGGGTTCCCGCACAAAGGACTTCACCACCCGGCTGGCGGACAGGGTTTCCTGCAGTACGGAGGTGATGTCGGCGGTGGCCTGCTGGATCCGGTGGCCGGTCTTGCGGATCTTCTTGCCGAAGAAATCCATGAAGAACAGCACCACCGGGAAAGTGCAGAACGCAAACAGGGTCAGCTTCCAGTCCAGGTACACCATGGCGCAGATGGACCCGATGAGCACAGAGGTTTCCGTGATGATTTCCACGGAGTTGTCCACCATGGCAGCCTGCATGGCCTGCACGTCGTTGGTCACGTAGCTCATGATGGTCCCCAGCTTGTTGGTATCGTAGAACCGGGTATCCAGTTCCATCATCTTCTTGAACACCAGGCCCCGGATGTCGATGACCACGCTTTCACCCACGTAGTTCATCAGGTAGTTCTGACCATAGTAGGTAATGCCGCGGGCGAAGAAGATCACCACGATGCCCAGGGCAATCAGATTCAGCAGGTTGCTGTCGTTGTTGATGAACACCTTGTCGATCACGTCCCGGACGATCCAGGGGACATACAGGTTGGCGGCCGAAGTGAGCACCGTGCAGATCCCGGCCAGTGCCAGACGGGGCAGGTAGGGTTTGATGAATTTCAGAATGCGCAGATACAGGTTCATTCTTTCTCCTTTGCTGTTTCGAGGATCAGGGCTGCTGTACGGTCCACCGCCCCGGGTTTCCCCAGTTTGGCCACCGCCTGCTGCAGCTCACGGCGTACGGATCGGGCCCCTTCCGGTTCCAGGAAGGCCAGGACCGCAGACGCCATGCGTTCAGGGGTCATATTTTCCTGGATCAGTTCCGGAAGGATCTCTTTTCCGGCCAGGATATTGGGAAGGCCGATGTATTTCACATAGACCAGATGTCTGGCAAGGAAAATGCTCAGGGCACTGGCGCAGTAGCAGATCACGCTGGGCAGCCCGCAGAGAGCGGCTTCCAGGGTCACGGTGCCACTGGTGGCCAGGGCCGCATCAGAGGCAGTCATCACATCATAGTTATGTCCCACCACCACCTTCACCGGTTCAGGGGACTGGGTCAGGATGGAATCCAGCAGGTCCCTGTCGATGGAAGGGGCCTTCTGGAGGACGAAATCCACATCCGGTCGCTGCTTTTTGATGAGGGGCAGGGCCTGGAGCATCACCGGCAATACCCCGGTGATCTCTTTCACCCGGCTGCCGGGCAGCAGCAATACCACCGGATGACCGGGGCGTTTGCCGATGAAGGCTTCTGCCTCCTGGGGACTCATTTCCGGCTGGACGATGTCCACCAGCGGGTTCCCCACGAACTCCACAGGAGCGCCGGCCTCTTTATAGACCTTCGCGGCGAAAGGATAGATGCAGGCTACTTTCGTACACAGGCCGGCCACCATCTTCGCCCGGCCCCGGCGCCAGGCCCAGGCGGAAGGCGGAATATAGGAAAACACCGGGATGCCCAGGGCCTTGGCTTCCTTCGCCACCCGCATATTGAAATCGGGGTAATCCACGGTGACGAACACATCGGGTCGCCGCTCCTCCATCAGCCGGCGGAAGGCCTTCTTCAGGCCCAGCAGCCTGGGCAGGGCTTTCACCACTTCCACGAAGCCCATGACACTGTATTCTTTATAGTTGAACACCACTTCGCCACCGGCTGCGGCCAGGGCCTCTCCGCCCATGCCGAACACCTGGGCGGAAGGGTCCTGCTGCAGGATGGCACGGGTCAGCGCAGCGGCGTGCAGATCGCCGGAGGCCTCCCCTGCAGAAATGAAAACTTTGGTCACCCTGTTGTCTCCTCTCATTTGAACATAATGATACAGTATATATTATAACACATCAAAAAGGAGCTATCCCGTGAATTTTCAAATTCACAGAATAGCTCCTTGCTTGCATCATCTGGGATGGCAGGCAGCGGTCAGCAGCCTTCCGGATCCTTCATGGCCACTACAGTGATGTCGTGGTCGTCGGCCAGCTTCAGGGCCTTTTCCCGTTCCACCAGCAGGGTCCGGCCCGCTTCCATGACGATACCGGCACAGCCGCTCTCGATCATGGATTCGATGGTGCGCACCCCCACCCCCGGCATATCGAACCGGTTGTCCTGGGCAGGTTTGGCAGTCTTGGCCACAATGGCCTTCTTGCCCAGTTTTCCGCCCCGCAGGATGCAGGCGTCGGTCCCTTCGATGGCTTCCACGGCCATGATGGCCTTGTTCTTCACCACCACGGTCTGGCCGATGTCCAGGCCGCCGATCTTCTTGGCCATGGCGAAGCCGTACTGCATATCCTCCCACTCTTCCCGGGTGGGTTTCCGCTTGCTCAGCACCCCTTCCTGAGGCATGAGATCCTTCAGGAACAGTGTCTGGTCCATCACGTGGATGCCCAGGCTCTCCAGTTTGGCCACCAGGGCGTTCATGATGGTATCGTCATGGCGATCGGGCAGGCTCATGAGGATCTTGATGGCCTGCCAGTCGGGCACCAGTACACCCCCGGAATACAGGATTTCCTTGGTCACCTTGCCGATCATGGTGACCTCGTCCACCCCTTCCTTCTGCAGGGTCTTGAAGATCCTGCCCACCTTGCCGATGTTGATGGCATAGAAAGCGTCGGCCTCTCCGGGCAGGTCTTCATGGGTACCCGGCACCAGGCCGATGGCCACCGTCCGGTAGCCTTCTTTCCGGGCACCCCGGACCACGTCAACGGGCAGATGCCCTACCCCGGCCAGTACTCCTAAGGTCTTCCCCATAGGCTCTTACTCCCGGATGCCATGGGCGGATGCCCGGCAAATGCCTCTTTCCACCGTACGCAGGAACCGCATGAAATGTTCCACTTCTTCGTAGCTGTCCAGTTCCTGTTCCATGGTCTTGATGGCGTCCGTCAGGGACAGTCCTCTCTTGTACAGGATCTTGTAGGCTTTCTTCAGTTCCCGGCGCACTTCCATGGGAATGCCTGCCCGGGAAATGCCCACGCTGTTCAGTCCTGCCACGTAGGCCGGGTTGCCGGCCACGATCACGAAGGGAGGTACATCCTGGGAAATCCGGCTCATGCCGCCGCACATGCAGTTGCGCCCGATCTTGGTGAACTGGTGCACTGCGGTCAGACCGCCGATGACGGCCCGGTCTTCCACAATCACGTGCCCGGCCAGGGTTGCCACGTTGCTCATGATCACGTTGTTCCCCACGATGCAGTTGTGGGCCACGTGGGTGTAGGCCATCATCAGCACGTTGTTGCCGATGCGGGTCTCGTTGCCTTCGCCCACCGCACGATGGACCGTGGCACATTCCCGGATGGTCACATGGTCACCGATGATGGTGGCGGTATCTTCGCCCTTGTATTTCAGGTCCTGAGGGACTTCACCGATGCTGGCACCCTGGAAGAACTCACAGTTCCTGCCGATGGTAGTCCGGCCGGTAATCACCACATGGGGGTGGATGATGGTGCCTTCACCGATCTTGACATGTTCACCGATGATAGAGTACGGGCCAATTTTCACGTTGGGGCCGATTTCCGCACCCGGTGCTATGATGGCTGTCTCATGGATCATAGTAGAATCTGCTGTCATTGTTTCACTCCACCTTTATTGTTTATTTTCTGCCAGTGCAAAGAAGAAATCCCCTTCGCAGGCAGCCTCGCCGTCCACTGTACCTTCGCAGTGGGCAACGCCCATATTGCCTTTGATCTTCGTAATGATGGCCGTGGTCACCAGCTGGTCCCCCGGTTTGATGGGCCGGCGGAACCGGACCTTGTCGATCTTTCCGAACACCGCGATCTTGCCCCGGTTCTCTTCCGGATACAGCAGGGTGACACCGCCCACCTGGGCCATGGCTTCGATCAGCAGCACACCCGGCATGATGGGGTTGCCCGGAAAATGGCCGATGAACTGGGGTTCATTCATGGTGATGTTCTTGATGCCCACAGCCCGTTTCATGGGTTCCAATTCGATGATCCGGTCCACCAGCAGCATGGGATACCGATGGGGCAGGATCTTTTGGATTTCTTGGATGTCTAATGTAATCATAGCCTTACTCCTTACTTCACTTGTATTCTGTTTAACCCGATGATCCGGTTTGCAGCGGTATTCGGATTCACGGATGCGGCGGTATTCATCGATCTGCCGGGATACATTGTCGTTGAATGCATGGCCGCTCTTCATGCAGATGATGTGTGCGTGGATGGGGCCCAGCAGGTACATATCCCCGATCACATCCAGGATCTTGTGCCGGATCAGTTCATCCGGGAACCGCATTTTGGACAGCACCCCGTCCTTGCTGAAGACCACCACGTTATCCAGGTTGCCCCCCAGCCCCAGGCCCATTTTCTGCAACTGGGCCACTTCTTCTTCAAAGGCTACGGTGCGGGCCGGAGCGATTTCCTTCAACAGGGTATCGCCCCGGTCCTCCACATCCAGTACCTGGGTCCCCAGCAGGGGATGAGGATTGATGGAGGTAAAGGTGACGCGGAACCCTGCATAGGGCAGGACCACGATGGAGCGGTCTCCGTCATAATGGGAGAAGGCCCGGTCCAGATGGTACACATGGCGTTCTGCATCCTGCTCTTCGATGCCGGCCTTCAGGATCTGGTCGATGAAAGCCTGGGCCGAGCCATCCCCTACAGGAGGTTCCGCAGAGGACATTTCCACGTAGCAGTTGTCAATCTTCAGGATGGCAAAGGCTGCCATCAGATGTTCAATGGTGGTCACCTGGGCTCCGTTCTCGCTCAGGGTGGTGGCCCGGGTGGTCTTGGTGATGTTGGAAGCCACAGCATGGACCTGGGGTCTTCCCTCCAGATCCGTACGGATGAATACAATCCCTGTATCCACCGGTGCCGGGCGCAGGGTCATCTCCACCATTTTTCCGGAATGGAGGCCGATGCCGTCGCAGGAAACTGCCTGCTTCAGGGTATGTTGTTTTTCCATGGGTGTCGATCACACGCCTTTCTTGTACATTTCGTACCGTTTGCGGCCATCTTTCCAACGGTCGTGGACCCAGAACCACATGGCCGGATCCAACCGGATTTCCCGCTCGGCGATGGCTACCAGTTCTTCCATTATAACACGGACATCCTCGGAACGGTTAGGAGTTTTCGCCGTATGGAGGGCCGGATAGATCCGGGCAGTCAGGGTCCCGTCCGGATTGTTGTGCATAAAAAGGGGCACAATGGGCGAACCGAACATCCGGGAAAGGTGGGCTGCTCCCTGGGGCACCCGGGAGGGTTTGCCGAAGAACAGCAGGTGTTCTCCCGTATGGGCGGAATCCTGGTCGTAGAGGATCCCCACCAGATGTTTCTTTTTCAGATAGCGGCCGATGGCCAGCATGCTGTTTTCTCCGTGGTTGTAGGTCACATGCTGTCCCACCATCTGCCGGTAATCGTTGATGAACTTGTCCATGGCCCCGTTGTTCTGCTTGCGGGTGATGGACAGGATAGGATACCCCAGCAGCGCCATGGAGGCGCCCAGCATCTCCCAGTTCCCATAGTGGGCCGTGCACATAATCACGCCCCTGTCCTCGGCATAGGCTTTTTCCAGGTTCTCCAGTCCCTCAAAATGGACCAGCTGCCGGAAATTGTCCCTGTTGATCAGCGGATATTTCAGGACCTCGATGAGCATGCGGCCGAACCGGTGGACACTTTCCTTGGCGATGGCTTCCGCCCTGGCATCCTCCACCCCCAGGCAGTCCTTGATGTTCTCCTTCGCCATATAGCGGCGCCAGGCGGGAACCACATGCCAGCCCAGATGGCCCAGCACCCAAGCCAGTGCCCGGTTCAGGCAATCGGGCTGATGGCACACCAGCCAGCTGATGAACTGCATCAGTTTGTACGCAGCCATCCTCGTCCCTCCTTAGAATGTGAGATTCATGCCTCCGTAGAGGTGTTTGTCCCGGACACCCACTTCTGTCTGGATGAATTTGCCCACGGGCACTGCGGCGCCATAGTTGAAGTGGCTGCCGTCATATTCACCCATCAGATTCATGGAAAGGCCCAGGAGCTTCGTTTCTTTTTCCACGGCATAGAATCCGTGCTTGTACTGATCCCCGGTACCCACGCCTGCATGGAGCTTCCAGCCGGCGAACAGGGCCTTGCTCACAGCCACGTAGCCACGGCGATCCCGGTTATCGGCAATATCTTCCACGCCAATGGCGATGGCCGGCGTCACCGGTGTTTCCCGCAGTACCTGGAGTTTGGCACTGACGGTGCCATAGGAGCCATCATGTTTCGTATCCACATGGCTGCCGGCAATTTCGATGCCCAGAGGCAGGGCGATGTTCCCCCGTACATTCCGCCCTTCCTTGGTCCAGTCCAGGCCGCCGGACACATGGCCCGGGAGCCGCACATACCCGGAAGGTGCATTGATGACACCGCTGGTACCGCTGGGAGTCACCTTGGCTTCTGCCGCCAGGGGCAGGCAGCTCAGGGCACACAGCAGCGCTGCGGTCAGTTGTTTTTTCATGGGTTACTCCTTTTTCTCGCTTTCCAGTTTTTCCACGGTCTTTTCCAGCTGGCGCAGCCGCTTCAGCAGACCGCCCAGTTTCCGTTCATTGGCCACCTGGCGCAGCCAGTCCACATGGGGCTGTGCCGGGAAGCCGGCCCACACCACACCGTCTGGTACATCGCTGATGATCCCGGTCCGGCCGGCAAAAGTGCAGCCTCGGCCGATCTTCAGGTGACCGGCGGTGGCAGCCTGGCCGCCGAAGGTGCAGTTGTCGCCGATGGTGACACTGCCGCTGATGCCCACATGGGCCACCAGGATGCAGTTCTCACCGATGATGTCGTTATGACCCACGTGGACCAGGTTGTCGATTTTGGTCCCTTTCCCCACCACGGTGCTGTCCACCGTGGCCCGGTCGATGCAGGTATTGCAGCCGATTTCCACATCGTCGCCCAGGACCACATTGCCGGTCTGGAGCACCTTGGTGTGCTTTCCGTTCGCCGTGATGTAGCCGAAGCCATCACCACCGATGACGCAGCCGGCCTGGAGGATCACCCGGTCCCCCACCACGCAGTTTTCCCGCACCGTCACGTTGGGATACAGGGTGCAGTCGCTGCCGATCTTCACATGCCGCCCCACGTATACATGGGGATAGATCACCGTGTTGTCGCCGATTTCCGCATCTTCTGCCACGTAGGCAAAGGGCAGGATGGCCACGCCCTTGCCCACCTTGGCAGAAAGATGGATGAACGCATATTGGCTGATGCCCCGGTTGACCTTTTCAGGCGGGCGGAACAGCTGCAGCAGACGGGCAAAGGCAGCCCGGGGATTTTCCACAGAGAGCACTGCCTGGTTCCCCTTCAGGCTCCCCCCTTCCGGGATCATGATGGCCCCTGCATGGGACTGTCCGGCAATTTCCAGGTACGGAGGCACCGCAAACGAAATCTGGTCCGGCCGGGCTTCTTCCAGCCCATTGACCCCTTTGATCACCATGGCCGGATCCCCCTGGAGGATCTTCCCCTGTAACAAATCGGCCAGTTCCTGTAATGTTTTTTCCATATCCAGCATCCTTTCCATTTTCCTGATGGTACGGGAAAAAGGGCGAACTTACCTGTTCGCCCTTGCTCTTTCCTATTTCATTGCTTTGATGATGTCGTCAGTGACATCCACACCGCCCTGAGGAACGGCTTCCTTCACAAGGATGGCGCTCAGGTTCTTTTCCTTGGCAACAGAAGCGGCGGCGGTATCGAAGCTGCCCTTCACCTTGGCCTGGGCTTCAGCCTGCAGGCTCTGCATCTTGGAGCTCTTTTCCTGGAGGATCTTCTGGGCTTCCTCCTGGCTCTTGCCGGCGGTTTCCTGGTTCAGTTCGTTTTCCATGGCCTTGCCCTTTTCCTGCAGGTCCTTGGTGGCATCCTTGAACACCTGGCTCTCGGTCTGTACCTTGTTCATATCCACCACGCCGAATTGTGCGTTGCGGCCGCAGCCAAAGGACAGCATGGCTGCCGTGATCATGCAGAGAATCATTGCTTTTTTCATGTTTTCCATCCCTCTTAGTCTACAATTTGCTGGACGACGGTAGCCACCTCATCGGTGATGTCGTCCGCACTGATGTTGGCCCGCGGATTGCGGAAGATCAGTGTATATTTCCGGCTCAGGTTGACTTTCTTGATGGCGCTGAGGATATCACTGTCAATGTCCTCCCGCAGCTTTTTTTCCTTGTCTTCCTGCTGCTGGATCTGTTTGTCCATACTTTCGATCAGTTTTTCCAGTTCCACCTGGCCTTCCTGGTTCCGGGGCTTCGGATCCGTCAGGGAAAGGCCGGTCTGTTCCTGGACCGTCTGTCCGGCCAGCTCTCTGGAGAACGCCTGGAGCCGGGCCTGGGAGGCAGCCACATCCGCAGCCATCTGCTGCCGCAGCCAGTCTTCCTTCGCTGCCTGGACTTCTGCCCGGTCCTTCTCCCGCTTGTCCAGCAGTTCCTGCTGTTCCTGGAGGAGGGCTTTCTGGGAATCGTCGGTCATTTTGATGCTGCCCAGTTTCAGCCGCAGGTTGAACAGGGGAATACGGTACTTTTCCTCCACCGCATCCGCGTCAGCCTTAAACTTTTCGTCCGCCTGGCTTTCCAGGGCCTCCCGTTTCTTGCGGAGGGCATCCTGCTCCATGGCCCGTCTTTCGGCCACCTTGGCCTGCCAGACCGCCGACTGGAACTGTCCAGCCCCTGCCTGCTTCACTTTCTGCATCCTGCCCAGGATCTCCAGCTGCTGCCGGCCGTTTTCCTGCTGCCGGTCCCGGAGCCATCTGGCTGCTTCCAGCTGCTCCTTCTGGCGCTCCCACTCTTTGTATCTGGGATGCCGTTTGACTAGTCCATCCCAGTCCACCACGGCAAACCGGGGCGGATCCTGTTTCTGGAAAGGGAATCTTCCATGGGTGAAGCTGCAGCCAGTGAGGAGCAGCAGCCCCGTCAGCAGCATACAGAGCCATTTGCCCATGATCCATTCCCTCCTTCTTGAGGCGTCCTGTTATTTCTTGGCTTTCTTCAGCTGGGCCTGTACGTCGGTGGTTACATCTACACCGCCATAGACCACTGCGCCCTGGTTGACCACAACCGTCAGGCCCTTGGTCTTGCCCACAGCCACGATGGCGTCATCCACTTCTTTTTTCACCGGTTCCAGGACTTCCTTCTGCTTGTCCTGGAGTTTCTTCTGATACTCCTGGGCCAGCTTCTGTTTGTCCGCGTCGCTCATATCCTTGCTTTTTTCCTCGAATTCCTTGCGGCTGTCCTCAGCTGCCTGCTGCAGCTGGGTCTGTGCGTCCGCCAGACCCGGTGCGGAGGCCATGACCTGGTTGTAGTTCACTTTGCCGATGGCAGAATTCATGGTGGCGTCACCACCACCCAGGTTCCTGCCCTGGATTGCCAGGACGAAAACGCCGATGACCATCAGGGCCGCAATGGCCAGAGAGATCACCTTGACGTTTTTCTTTTGGGCAAATTCCATCATTTTCCAATCCCTGCTTCCTTATTCAATAGTAATGTATCAGAACTGACCGCCAAAGCTGAAGTGGAAGCGGCCGCCACGGTCGCCCCCAGCCAGCCGGAAGCCATAGTCCAGCTTAATGGGCCCCAGCGGGGAGTTGATCCGCAGACCCACACCCGTAGAGTATTTCATCTTGCCCAGGTCGAAGTCATCTTCCCCGTAATCCTTACTCCAGGCATAGCCTGTATCGGTGAAGAACACGCCCTGGACCTTCTTGATGATGGGATACCGGAATTCCAGAGAGCCTTTCAGCATGCTGTTGCCCTTGAACTGGTCATCCCGGTACCCGCGGAGGATGTCGCTACCGCCTACGCTGAAGCGCTGGGACAGGGGCATATCCCCGTTGGCATAACCGGCCCCCAGGTCCAGGGCCCACACATTGTCCTTGCCCATCCGATAGTAGTACCGGTAATCGGCCATGTATTTCTCGAAGTTGAAGTCGCCTCCGAAGTTGGCCACTTCCACAGAGTACTGGGTCCGTTTCCCTTCCCGGGGATCGTAGATGTTATCCCGGGTATCCAGGGTACGGGCCAGGGTGATGCTGCGGGTGGTCCCGAAGTTCTTCTTCAGTCGTTCCTGTTTATCCCATTCATAGTCGTCCGGATATTCGTGGACATCCCCGTATCCGTCCTGACCTGCTTCGAACCACTGGGTGCCGTAGCCATCCACCGGTTTCTTGTATTTATCATCCCGGTTCTTCAGGGTGATGCTGTTGGTGATGAACTCATTGTCGGTGACCCGGCTGAAGAACAGTTCCTCGCCGATCCGTTTCTTGTAGTACCGTGCGATTTCATCCCCGTCCCGGTTGTAGTCCACGTATTCGTTGGTCATGTTGTAGAAGGTGAAGCCGGCGGTGGTTTCCTTGTCATCGATCCAGGGCTTCACATAGGAGACTTCGAAGTTGGCTTTGGTTTCAGAGTCTCCACCGAATTCCCAACGGGCGCTGACACTGTCGCCGGTACCCATGAAGTTCTTGTCACCGATGCTGACCATACCCAGGAATCCGTCTGCGTCACTGTAGCCGGCGCCGATGCCGAAGGTACCGGTGCTGGTTTCCACCACGGAAACTTCCACCGAAATCGTATTGGGCATCTGGCCCGGGTTCAGGCGGATGTTCACATCTTCGAAGAAGCCCAGGTTATAGATCTTCTGCATGGCCCGGCGGGCTTTCTTGGCGTTGAAGGGTTCTCCCTTCTTCATCCGCATTTCCCGGATGATGACCCGGTCCTTGGTCTTGGTATTGCCCTTGACCCGGAAGTCTTCGATGACCCCTTCAGCCACCTGTACGATCAGACGGCCATCCGGCTGCATCCGTACATCGGCCACCTTGGCCAGGATGTAGCCTTGCTGGCTGTACAGGCTTTCCACTTTCCGGGCGCCGATGTTCACGTCCCGGGAGTTCAGCACCCTGCCCACCGGCAGATCCAGTGCCTTCTTGATGTCACCGGTAGAAATCACCGTATTGCCCTCGATATCCAGATCGGTGAGCACCGGGTTCTCTTCCAGCTGGTACTTGATCTGGACCCCTTCCGGCACCTGGGTGAAGACCGGTTTGATATCATAGAGCCAGCCGGTTTCGTACAGGGCCCGGATGTCGTCCTGGAGCCCTTCCTTGGTGAATTTGGTGCCTGCAGGCATCTTCAGCACATCCGCCAGCTTGCCGACATCTTCATGGGAAGCGCCGACAAGCGTCACCTTGGTGACAGTCTGTCCCACGAAGGGAGCGGACTCCCTGGAAATGGCTTCATACTGTTTTTCCTGGGATGTGATATCCGTATCGGAAAGGACGGACTGCTGGAGCACGCTGCGGCCGGGAAGCTGTTTGCTTTCCGCTTCCTGGATTTCCTTCTGCTGGGTCATCCGGGCTTCCAGCTGTTCTTCGTCCGCTTCCGCCTTTTCTTTTTCCTTCTCCAGCTGTTTCCTGCCTACCTTTTCGATGTAGGTCACGCCGTTGCGGCGGACTTCCCTGTAACGGGGCGTTTCGTCCGTTGCCTGTTCTGCGGTTTCAGCCGTTGCCGTGGCAGCAGCAGGCTGCACCGCCTCCGTGTTCACCTGGATGGTGCCCACGCCCTGGCTGGCGCCTGCGGTCGTTTTATGGCTGCTCAGGTTGATGTCCTGGCTGCGGGTGACTTCTTCCGATGCATACACCGGAGATGCCAGAGCCATGGAAGCCAGGATTGCCAGAGACAAACGCCGCCAGTTTACTTGATTCTTCATAGAGTACCCCCTAGTTCAGGTTCTATTTTTTCTCTCCCTAAATCAACGATTGATGAATACCATATCCAGTTTATTATACCTTCTATAGCCTAATATTTCCAGTCTTGGGATGTGAAAAAATGGGAGACTCCCGCAGGAAGTCCCCCATTTTTGGGTGGATGATCAGAACCGGGTCCGATACTGGACCCCATACCAATGGTTGCTGTCCTGGTCCACGGACACGCCCAGATAGGTCTTGCGTCCCACCCGGTAACCGGCGTACAGATTGCTCTTTTCCCCGTCAAAGCTGGTGGTGTAGCCCAGCAGCAGGTTGCGGCCGAAGGAACGGCTCATGAGCACATTGTACTGACGCCGGTCCTGGCCGGTGGCCTCGTTGGCCTTGTCGATTTCCGTGGTGCTGAAGGACACCATATTCTGGATGGTCCCGCTGTAGATCCGCAGATCATCCAGTCCCAGGGCTTCCTTGATGGCATCTTCCACATTGGCCAGGAAGGTCATCTGCAGCCCGGCGTCCACCAGGCTTTTCCAGGCATCGCCTGTGAGATTGGCATCATCGGTCTTCAGGGTCAGGAACCGTTTCAGCGTGTTCTCGTCCTGGGGCGGATCGCTGGTGAGCTTGATCACGATGTCGTCCAGGCTCAGAGGTCCGCTGGCCTTGGCCAGGATGGCGTACTGGCCCAGACGGGTGAAAGCGGCCATGTTCACATGGGGGATGAAGGTCCCCGGTTGCGGCCAGTAGATTTCCCCGAACCCGATATTGAAGGGCGTGCCCAGGTATTTCAGCCGGCTGCCCCGGTTCACCTGGATGCTTCCGCTGATCTGGGGATAGGCCGTGCTGCCCAGGATATGGAACTGCCCCTTCAGCCACAGATCCATGAAGGCCGCATTGTACAGATGCAGGTTGTTCCCCAGGTCCACATGGATGTCAAGGCCGATGTCGGAGCCGCCCTGGCCGAATTCCGGGATGCTGGAGATGCCCAGATACCCTTTGTCCACCTTGATGTCCCCGGACAGGAACGGTTTGTTTTCCCTATGCTCCAGGGCAAAGTGGCCGTTCAGCTTTCCCTTCACCGAACTGGAAACCAGCTCCACATCTTTGATGTCCATGGTTACCTGGTAAGGCTTTCCGCTGGTATCGTTGAGCAGGTAGGATCCGGAAGCGGTGATGCTGCCCTTTTTACCGGTGGTGGCGGAAAATTCCTTCAGGGTGAGGGTCTTACCGGCAAACGCAGCATGGAATTTCACATTGTCCAGGGTATTGTCCAGGCCCCGGAATTTCACCGTACCCCCATCCAGATCAATGGAACCGTCCAGGTCGTAGTCCTCCAGGGTGCCGGTCACCGTCACCTTGCCGCTGGTGGGTCCATCCGCCCACTGTACCCATTTGGTCAGGGTGGGCAGGATGGCCAGGTTGCCGTTATCCAGCCGGACTTCCAGGTTCATGTGGGCATGGGGATTCTTGCGGTCTGCCACCGGCCGGAACAGATCCAGGGGGAAGGTCCCATAGGCAGAAATCTTGTAGACATCCTTCTGGACCAGGGCCTGGTCCACATGGAACATGCCGTCCCGCAGTGTGACCATGCCATATACATGATCGAAGGCCATGCCGCTGAGACTGCCGTCCTGGAGTTCCAGGGAAAAGTTCCCGCTGGGGTTGTCCAGGCTGCCTTTCAGCTGCGCCGTGATGTTCAGTTTGCCGGCAATGTCCAGGGGGTTCTCCAGGCCCACATTCAGCAGTTTGGCGTTGGCCCCGTTGGTGGCAACTTCCAGATCCACGGTCCGTTTGAACTGATCCAGACTGCCCTGGGCCGCCAGGAGACCCCCACCGGCCTCCTGGGCCTGAAGCTTGCGGATCTGCCACAGGCCCCGATGGACGTACAGGTCGAAATCCGCCGAAGAGAACGGTACGCCACTGACTTTGCCGTCCTCCACCTTGCCGATGATGGTCATACCGGTTCCCCGGCCGTAGGGATTGGCATCAATGCGTCCGGACAGGTACCCGTCGATATCCAGGTTCTGGTGGGCCATTTTCAGCAGGCTGCGCACGTTGCCCCGGTCCACATCCACCGTCCACTGGAACAGCTTCTGGTCAAAGTCGAAGGTGGCCTTCAGGGCGTAGTCCCCGCCGGTCTTCTGCTGGAACGTGCCCTGGAAAGTGTTCACATGGCCGCCCTGGCTCTGGAAGGACAGGGCCAGCCCGGTGAATTCCACCTCATTGATCAGCACGGAATCAGAGCTCAGAACACCCTGGAACTGGGGCTGGCTGTACGCACCGGTAATGCTGCCGCTGAAGTTCACCTTGCCGGCCAGGTCCACATCCTCTTTCAGCCAGGGCAGGCGCAGCAGGTTGATGTCTCTGGCATCGATGCCGATGTTCAGATAACCATTGCGGGTCACGGTCCCGCTGAACTGTGCCTGACAGGTCAGGGCCTGTGCTTTGAAATCCTTCAGGTTCAGCACGGTGCCATCGTAGCTGTAGTCCCCATCCACTTCGTCCACCAGGAATTTGTTCACGGAGCCATCATACGCATGCACATGGCCCTGGAAGCTGGGATTGGACAGGGGGCCCTTCACCATGAGGGTGTTGGTCAGGTTGCCGGTGACCGGCCAGGGAGAGTTGAAAAAGCGGCTGAAGGGTTCCAGCCTGACCCCGGTGGTCAGGAGCTGCAGATCCAGTACTGGCTCCTGTCCGGACAGGTCCACACTTCCGTCCAGGATGTGACGGCCCTGGGCCAGGTTCACTTCTACTTTGGTGAACCGGGCCACACGATTTTGCCATCCCACGACCCCATGGGCCTCCTGGATGGGCTCACCCAGGATTTCCCCATCCTCCAGAGAGAAGGCGCCCATGGCCTGGGGATCGTCCAGACTGCCGCTGAGGGTCAGATGGAGAGAAAGGGTTCCCTTCCCCTCCTGGCCCGCGGCTGCCAGGAGCGGGTCGATGGGCAGCTTTGTCAGATACACATCGGCGGAAAGAGTCCCGTCCTGCAGGCTTCCGCTCCCCACCAGGCCGCCGCCCTCCGGGGTGTTTGCCGCAATCCGCTTCAAGGTCACATGGCTGCCGTCCAGCACTCCATCCATTGCAATATCCTGCAGGGACAGGTCCCCCCAGCGAAGTCCCAGATCGCTGGAAACGGTCTCCACCTGCAGATAGCCGTCCTGAACGGTGCCGATGGCATACAGGGTCCCGTCCAGGTTCATACTGCCCAGACGAGGCACAAAAGTACCCACATCCACTCCTTCTGAATGGAGCTCTGCTTCCCCCTCCTTTTCCTGCCAGTCAAAGGAAGCTTTCACGGTCACAGTCCCGCCGCCGATGCTGGCTCTGGTGCCGTCCGTCTCCACCCGGTGTTTCCGCACCGTAAAGGGCAGTTCCACCTGGGTGGCAGTATACCCCTGTACGGTCAGTTCTGGGATGGTGAAGGTACCGGTTCCCGTCAGATCGTCCAGGGTTCCGCTGACCATGGCCTCGCCGCTGATCTTCCCTTCTGCAGGAAGATCCAGGGGCAGTGCGGAGGGATCGAAGTCCTCCAGCTTCACCTGGAGTTTTTCCATCCGGGGATCCTGGCTGTCCGTCAAATCCAGCTTGCCCTGGACCCGGGCCTTCTGCCCGTTCACCGTCACATCCAGGTCCTGTGCGGTAAAGCGCAGATTGTCGAAGGAAACATGACCATCTGCGGTCAGAGCAAGCGGCTGTCCCTCATAGATATAGGTGGCACCCACCTGGCGCAGGTCAGCCTGGCCGGAAAGCTGGCTGCCTTTGGCATTGTTGGTCCAGGTAAGGGTGGCGTCCTCCACCGCCCCGCCCAGGTTGGACAGGGGAAGGAACTGTTCTGCCAGCGCTGCGTAATCCCCCAGGGCCAGGAAATCGGTCTGCACCGTCAGGGTCCCCTGACGGCTGGTGTCCAGATGGCCGGCCACATGGAGGGTCTGGTTGCTGCGGGTCACCGTAAGATCCACCCCGAACAGGGGATTGCCGGAAGTATCCACCCTGCCGTCCACCCCCGCCTGCCAGGAGCCGTAGGGTACGGTCAGGGTGACCCGGCCCTCCTCAATCACGATGGGAGCCTTGAAGTCCGTGCTGGTGGACTGGCTGGGTTTCAGCAGATTGGCCACGTTCCACTGCTGGTCTTCCCCCTGGGCCAGGTACAGTTCCGGCTGGTGCAGGGTGATCCGGGTGATCATCCCCACAGAGCTGCTGCCCTGAAGCACCTTCAGGGGATCCAGACGCAGAGAAAGAGCCGGGATCCGGGCCACAGGTTTGCCGGAGGCGTCATCCAGGCGCACGTTCCGCGCGGTAAAGGTCAGGTCCGGGCTTACCTCCATGGTATCCATTTGCAGTTGTCCATTCAGATATTCCGCAGCCGTCTGTTCCACCAGGGGAACGGCCCGCTGCAGCCCCGCCGGAAGCAGCAGCTTCCACAGGAGCAGATACAGCAGCACCAGGACCCCAAAAAGAACACCCAGCCGTTTCTTCAACGTGGCACCCATAAGGGACCTCCTGTGAGTCAGAGATTGGTGGGCAGGGAAATCGTTATACACTACACCTATATTAGTATAACAGGGTTGAGAGAGAAAATGAAAGAGAAATTATCGTCTCCCAACCACTACTCACTGCCCACTGACCACTGACCACTAAAAAAGGAGCTGTGATTTTTCACAGCTCCTTTTTCCTCTTATTCTCTTATTCGTTTTCCACAGGAACACCCATGCTCTGTTCCAGCAGGGCAGTGGAAGTATTGTAGTCGTACAGGGCCTGGATGTAGTTGTTCTTGGCGGTGGTCAGGGCCACGGATGCATCCATCACGTCCGTGTTGGTCCCTACCCCGGCCCGATACCGAAGCTGGGCAATGCGGTAATCTTCTTCCGCCTGGGCCACGGCCACTTCCGTGGTCTTGATCCGTTTTTCAGCTTCCCGCATGCTCAGGTAACTGGTCCGTACAGCCAGCCGTACATTATCGCTGATCTGCCGGTAGCTTTCCTGGGCCTTCACAATGTTGGCCTTGGCTTCCCGTACCTTGGCGGCGGTCACACCATAGTCCCAGATGTTCTGGGTCAGGGTCACGCCCAATGCCCAGTTGTTCTTGTTCTGTCCGGGAAAGGAATCATTGCTCCACTGGTTGGAGGCTCCCAGGCTCACCTGGGGCAGATTCCCCGCATTGGCGATTTTTTCAGCGGCCTGGGCCATTCCCACGGAGGCTTCCGCCTGGTGGATTTCCGGCCGGTTCACCATGGCATAGGTCACGCAGTTGTCCAGGGTATAATCGTTGGGTTTGTATTCCAGTCCCTGGCTCAGGTTCAACCGGGTGGCCGTGGGCAGCCCGATTACATTGTTCAGGGAGGAAACCGCCACTTCATAGCTGTTTTCCGCCTGGGTCAGGGTCTGCTGGGCGTTGACCAGTTCCACCTGGGAACGGAGCACGTCAGCCTTGGCCACAACCCCCACGGCGAACTGGGCCTGGGTATTCTTCAAATGTTCATTCAGACGGTCCACGGTCTCCTTGTCCAGGTTCACCGTATTGGCTGCCTGGAGCACATCATAGTAACCCTTTTCGGCATTGTACCGGGTGGTCTGGTAGGAACTGCTCATTCCATACTGATAGTAGTCCAGATTTTTTTTGGCCTGATCGATGGCCCCTTCCAGCCGTCCGCCGGTATAGATGGGAACGGTGATGTTCACCGTATTGGTGTGGCTGTTGTTGGCCACATGGGCACCCCGGGTGCCGATGGCCGTATGGGCTGCATCATAGACGGGCACAGAAGCCTGGTAATTCTCGCTTCGGCCGCTGTAATGGCTGAAGTCAATGGAGCCCCAGCGTGATCCTTTGGCCTGGTCCAGTTCCGCCTTGGCGGCGTCCAGTTCGGCAGCAGAGATCTTGACGCTGGAGTTGTTGTCCAGAGCCATGCGGACTGCCTTGCCCAGATCCAGGTTCACGGTGTCGGGGGCAGCAGCTCCGGCTGTATGTAAGGTAAGCGCGCTCAGGATGACAGCGCTCAAAATCATGCTTTTCGTATGGAAATGCTTCACGTTAGACCCTCCTGTACATTCTGACTACCTAGTCAGCTTTCTATATTATAATCAGTTGAAAAAACAAAGTCAACTAAACACTTTTTAAACGGTGGCTCAGAATCGTGCCCGCAGGCCCAGATACGTGGTATCCACCCCATTATCCAGCACATCCATGCTTTCGCCGATCAGGGACAGTTTCGGAGTAAAGGCGTATTCCGCGCCCACTTTCAGTTTGGCATCATCGAAATCGTAGAAATCGGTGAACAGCTTCAGTTTCGGGGACAGGATCCAGTCGGCCCCGATACCGGCCTCGCCTTCAATGATCCCAGCCCGGCCCCAGATATATTTATTCAATTTTTTGTTATAGTGGAAGTCAAGCTTGTCCCGGTCGCCAATATCGGAGACGCCCAGGAAGGCATAGGAATCGTCCTTCAGAGGCAGTCTGGCACCTACATCGGTACGCCATTTGCTCTTCTTGTCGTTGTACAGTACGTCTGCCTGCAGCTGGGCATCGGTGACCACGCCCAAAATCTTATCCGCCTTCACGGAAGTGGACTTGGCATGGGAGATGGTCTCCTTCAAATCCTGCTGGGTCTGAGGATCGGTGACCACGTTCTGCAGGGCTTCCGCCGTGTTCTGGATTTTCTTGCTGGCATCGGCCATATTGGCAGCCATGGCAGCCACATTCCGGCCGGTGGCCCCGTCCGCATCAGCCTTATCCATGATGTTGTTCATATGGACGGACATTTCCTTCATCTGCCCCACCATAGTATGGATGTCACCCTGGTTCTGCTGGGCCATGGTAGCCAGCGCCTTCGTGAAGTCGTTCATGTTCCTGGCCACTTCCCCGGTCTGGACAAAGCCCTGGCGCATGGATTTCTGCACGTCCTTGTCGCCGAACACGTTGGCGAAGGCATCCACCACCACATCTAGCTTGTCCAGCACCTTGCCGGAAGAATCCATGAGCTTTCCGATACCCCCGGCCTGCTGGCCGGTGATGGTCTCCCCGGGCTTAAAAGTCAGGCCCGTGGCAATCTGGGGTGGCGTGATGGATACGAACTTGCTGCCCATGACTCCGTCGGATCCGATGCTGAACTGGGAGTTACGGGGAATCTTCTGTTTCTCATCCATCTTCATGACCACTTTCACCTTGGAACCATCCACCAGGATGTCATCCACCTTGCCCACTGGAACCCCGGCGAACCGGACCTCGTTGCCGGTCTTCAGTCCGTCCACGTCGTTGAACATCACATTGAGCTTATAGGTGCGGCCGGCGAAACTGAAGACCCCCAGGAAGGTCAGCATCAGGGCCAGGATCACAAAGCCGCCCAGGGTGACGGCACCGACTTTGACTTCATCAGTTTTCATGCTCTTGCTCCTTGTCTTCCAAAATATCGCTGCGCAGGAACGCCCGTACCAGGGGTTCCCGGGTATGTCTTGCTTCCTCCACGGTGCCGGAAAAGACGATCCGTCCCTTGCTGAGCATCAGGATCCGATCGGCACACAGGAAGGCCGACGCCATGTCGTGGGTGACCAGCACCCCTGTAATGCCCAGTTTTTTCTTCGTATCCAGGATCAGCTGGCTGATGTTGGTAGCCATGATGGGATCCAGACCCGCGGTAGGTTCATCGTACAGGATGATATCCGGTTCCAGGGCCAGTGCCCGGGCCAGGCCCACCCGCTTCTGCATGCCGCCGGACAGCTGGGCCGGGTACACGTGCTCGTTGCCGGAAAGTCCCACGGCCTCCAGCAGTCCGGACACCCGTTCCTGAATCTGGGTTTCTGTCATATGGGTGTGCTGCCGCAGCCCGAAGGCCACATTCTCCCCCACGTCCAGGAAATCGAACAGGGCGGAATACTGGAACACCATGCCCATATGCTGGCGCAGCCGGTTCCACTGTTCTTCTGTATATTTCTCCACCGCATGGCCCTGGATGAGGATGGACCCTCCCTGGGGCTTCAGCAGGCCGATGAGCAGTTTCAGTACCGTACTCTTACCGGTACCGCTGGGGCCGATCACCGCCAGGGTCTCCCCCTTTGCCACCTGGAAGCTTACATGGTCCAGCACCACCTTGGGGCCGAAAGCCATTTCCACACCGCGGAATTCAATCACAGGTTCTTCCATTTCAGCCTCCATGGACGTACAAGATGATGGACAGGAAATAATTGGCGATGAAGATCAAGATGATGGACAGCACCACGGATTTGGTGGTAGCCCGGCCCACGCCTTCTGCACCCTGGGTGGCATTCAGCCCCCGGAAGCAGCCGATGGTGGCAATGATGGCTCCGAACACGGCGCCTTTGATCAGACCGCCGATGATATCCCAGGGCTCGATGAAGCCCCGGATGCTCTCCAGGAACATGTGGGAATTGATGCCGGCATAATGATCTGCCACAAACCATCCGCCTACATCCCCCACCAGGTTGGCATACACCACCAGCACCGGCATCATCAGGACGATGGCCAGCAGGCGGGGTGCCACCAGATATTGTACCGGGCTGGTGGCCATGACCCGCAGAGCATCGATCTGCTCGGTGACTTTCATGGTCCCCAGTTCGGCGGCGATAGCGGCCCCGATCCGGCCGGCCACCACCACGCCCGTCAGGATGGGAGCCAGTTCCCGGCCCATGGCGATGGCCACGATGCCGCCTACGGAATCAGCCGCTCCGAAGCGGACGAATTCCTTGGCCGTCTGGACGCTCATGACCATACCGGTGCACAGGATGGTCATGCTGACAATGGGCAGAGAATCTGCCCCCAGCCTGGCCATCTGGCGCAGGACTTCCCGTTGGTCCGCTCCCCTGGAAACCCGGCAGGCTTCCAGGAACAGGTTCATGATGCGGCCCACCCGGGCGCACAGATCCACCAGGTAGTGACCCACCCAGCGGCACAGGTCTCGGAGTCCCATAGTATTGCCCATCCTTTCCTTACTTCTGAAAAATCATTACAGACTATTATACCCTATTACTGTGAAAATTTCCTGTAGAATATGAAAAAAGGGGATGTAAAAAAAATCACAGTCCCTTTTTCAGTGGCTGGTGGATAGTGAACAGTGGTTGGAAAAGAATTTTTTGCACGCCGGGCAGGGTACCACTGGCCGACCATGGAAAAAAGGCGCTGTGAAAAAATCATCCACAGCGCCTTTTTTTCGCTAGCGTCAGCTGGCTTCCATCGGCTAGTGACTAGTGACGGGGTGTGAAAAAGCATTTTTTCACAC
>OLFU01000091.1_pt1 | contig 94485 bp, 87 predicted proteins | sample 1605161 | NCBI WGS metagenome assembly OLFU01 (sample SAMEA3888914, study PRJEB22519) | human gut metagenome | biome: human gut; feature: human-associated habitat; material: faeces | place: Denmark | collected 2011
ACCATGCGCTGGTGATGGCGGCGATGGAGAGCGAAGCGGTGCTGCCGGAGCCGAAAAACCTGCTGCTGGTCCTCGATGAAGGCCATCATCTGCCGGACGTCGCCCGCGACGCGCTGGAGATGAGCGCCGAGATCACCGCCCCCTGGTTTCGCCTGCAGCTGGATCTGTTCTGCAAGCTGGTGGCCACCTGCATGGAGCAGTTTCGTCCGAAAACCACGCCGCCGCTGGCCAATCCGGAGCGGCTCACCGCTCATTGCGAAGAGCTGTTCGAGCTGATTGCCTCGTTGAATAATATTCTCAATCTCTATATGCCCGCCGGTCAGGAAGCGGAGCATCGCTTCCCGATGGGCGAACTGCCGCAGGAGGTGATGGAGATCTGCCAGCGGCTGGCGAAGCTCACCGAGTTGCTGCGCGGCCTGGCGGAGCTGTTCCTGAACGATCTCAGCGAAAAGACCGGCAGCCATGACGTGGTGCGCCTGCATCGGGTGCTGCTGCAGATGAACCGCGCCCTTGGCATGTTTGAAAGCCAAAGCAAGCTGTGGCGCCTGGCGTCGCTGGCGCAGTCCTCAGGCGCGCCGGTAACCAAATGGGCGACGCGGGTGGTGCGCGATGGCCAGATCCACGTCTGGTTCCACTGCGTCGGGATCCGCGTCAGCGATCAGCTTGAACGGCTGCTGTGGCGCAGCGTGCCGCATATCGTGGTGACGTCAGCGACGCTGCGCTCGCTAAACAGCTTCTCGCGCCTGCAGGAGATGAGCGGTCTGAAGGAGAAAGCGGGGGACCGCTTCGTGGCGCTGGATTCGCCGTTCAACCACGTGGAGCAGGGGAAAATTATTATTCCTCAAATGCGTTATGAACCGCTGATGGATAACGAAGAGCAGCACATTGCCGAGATGGCGGCCTATTTTCGCCAGCAGGTGGAGAGCAAAAAACATCTCGGGATGCTGGTGCTGTTTGCCAGCGGGCGGGCGATGAACCGCTTCCTCGAGCATGTGACCGATCTGCGCCTGATGCTGTTGGTGCAGGGCGACCAGCCGCGCTACCGGCTGGTGGAGCTGCATCGCAAACGGGTGGAAAGCGGCGAGCGCAGCGTGCTGGTGGGTCTGCAGTCCTTTGCCGAAGGTCTCGATTTAAAAGGCGATCTGCTAAGCCAGGTGCATATCCATAAAATCGCTTTTCCGCCCATCGACAGCCCGGTAGTGATCACCGAAGGCGAATGGCTGAAAAGCCTCAATCGTTATCCCTTCGAGGTACAGAGTTTGCCCAGCGCCTCCTTTAATCTTATTCAGCAGGTGGGGCGTTTGATCCGTAGCCATAACTGCTGGGGAGAGGTGGTGATTTACGATAAGCGTCTGTTGACCAAAAACTACGGCGCGCGTCTACTGAACGCGTTACCTGTTTTTCCCATAGAGCAGCCGGGCGTTCCGGAGGTTATAGTAAAACGGAAAGCAAAACAGACAGCAAAACAGACGGGCCGCAAACGTCGCTGACGCCGGCGCGTGATGCACCAGGGGGAGCCATGGAGTACAGCAAAATTATAAAAGAGGTGGGTCGCGGTAAGAATCATGCCCGCGATCTCGATGAAGAGACCGCCCGTGCGCTCTACGCGCGGATGCTGAACAGCGAGGTGCCGGAGCTGGAGCTGGGGGGAATATTAATCGCCCTGCGCATTAAAGGCGAAGGCGAAGCGGAGATGAAAGGTTTTTACGCCGCGATGCAGCAGCATACGCTGCGCCTGACCCCGCCGGCCGGCAAGCCGATGCCGATCGTTATCCCCAGCTACAACGGCGCGCGCAAGCAGGCGAACCTCACGCCGCTGCTGGCGATGCTCCTGCACAAGCTGGGATTTCCGGTGGTGGTTCACGGCGTCAGTCACGATCCCACCCGGGTGCTGACCGAAACCATTTTTACCCTGCTGGACATTCCGGCCACCCTGCACGCCGGACAGGCTCAGGCGCAGCTGGAGGGCCATGAACCGGTGTATATCCCGGTGGGGGCCTTCTGTCCGCCGCTGGAGAAACAGCTGGCGATGCGCTGGCGGATGGGCGTACGCAACAGCGCCCATACCCTGGCCAAGCTGGCCACGCCGTTTGGCGAAGGGGAGGCATTGCGTCTCTCCAGCGTGTCGCATCCGGAATATGTTCCCCGGGTGGCGAACTTCTTTCGCGAGACCGGTGGCCGCGCGCTGCTGATGCATGGTACCGAGGGCGAAGTGTACGCCAACCCGCAGCGCTGTCCGCAGATCAGCCTGATTGATGAGCAGGGCGTGCGGGTGCTGTACGAACGCCAGACTGAGATGGCAGCGGAGGCGGTGGTCCTGCCGACCTCGAAAGACCCTGAGGTCACCGCGCGCTGGATTGAACGCTGCGTCGCTGGCGTCGAACCGGTGCCCAACTCGTTGAAGATCCAGCTTGCCTGCTGTCTGCTGGCCTGCGGGGAAGTGACCTCGCTGGAGCAGGGCCTCAGCCGCGTCAACGACTATTGGTGATCGGATCTGCAGGATAAAAAAAAGCCCGTCCGGTGGCTCGGACGGGCAAGGCAAGGGTATTAAAGGTCTTTTCAGGGTTAATTCAGTGGCTTACAGATGGGTGCAGCGATTATTTATAGATAACCGCAGTACCGCTCAGTTTGTTGTTGGTGTTAGCGGAAGTAATGCTGTAGCCGGTCGCGCCAGCGGCTTCGGCTTTAGCAGCCAGTTTTGCTTCCAGACCATCTAAAGTGGTTGCGCCTTGCGCAGACACCACGCCGATCTTATTCATGCTTTCAGCCTGAGCGGGGGTAACCGGTTCGGCGGCAAAGGCGCCGAAGGAAAGAGCGGTCAGAGCGATGGCAGCGGCAGCATATTTGATGTTTTTCATAGTTAATCTCTCGCAGGTTGTTCTGTTCAGGGGACGATGTTCCGTCGATGTGATAAGTATCACGCTTTTCTGCGGGAGATAAAATCGAAGGAAATTCACAGTCTTCATCGAATTTTTTGAATGATTAATAATTTACTGATTATTAATAAATTATTTCTCATTCTTTTCGTCACGAAGCGTAGCGAGGAAGACCGACGCGTTTAAGGGCACATATTGCGACTTTTTCCGCCAAAAAATGTGCGCGAAAAGATAATGCGAAAGGCTGTCATAAACGGTAAAGGAAAGTCAGCGTAGCTGGCTATCCTTGGATCCGCGACGATTATATCCTGAAAATGTATTGTTATGTAAATCTTTCTCCTGCTGGCACTTCACGCAGTATCTGACCCCTGGGATGGCCTGTCGACGGGCCTCCGGAATCGGCTCTCCGCATTCATCACAAAATTTGTTGCTTTCGCCGCGCGGAAGCTCGCGGCGGGCGCGAGCCACCGCATCGTCAATAGTGCTGTCGATCTGATCCTGTACGGCGCCGTCGCCTGCCCAACCTGATGCCATCGTCTGCCTCCTGTAAAAGGTTATTGATAAATTATAGCTGAACCGTACAGCCGGTTACCGCTGCTGGCGGCATTGATCCGCCAGGCTATCGCCCCATGACGGTGGGCCTTATCCGCGAGGGCGGCCGCCAGGTCGTCCAGGGTGCTGGCGCCGAAGGCGGAGACGGTGCCGACAGGGCGGAGCGGCCCGGCATAGGGCAGTACGGGTGGCGGTGGCAGGGGAGAGGCCGCGGTGGCATGAGCGGTGAGCGCCGCGGCGAACAGCAGCGAGACGAATTTCATCAGCATATCCTCATAAACCGCATGGGACATAGCTTAAGTGTAGGTCTTTCCAGACCGCGCGACAGGGAATGTTTAATGCAAAACAGTGCGTTTTGCATGCTACCGGCGCAGGGGAGCGCTACTCTGGCCGGTAGATTATTTAGCGGGCGTCAGGGCGGATCATGTCAAAGCGCAGGCTGTCATCAATACCGTAATAGGCGCTCGGGCCACCGGCGCGCAGGATCGGCTGGGCGCGGGCGGTTTGATAGATACCGTTGTCCAGTAGTGATTCATCGATATGCACGGCGACCACTTCACCGAGCACCAGCCACGTATCGACAGGGTTGCCGTCGGCGGTGGTGAGTTGAATACACTGCGACAGACGGCACTCAAAGTTCACCGGACTCTCCGCGACCCGTGGAGCGCTGACCAGGCGGCTGGCGGCGGCGGTGAGGCTGGCGCGCACGAATTCGTCCTCATGGTGCGGAATCGAGGCTGACGTTTCATTCATCGCCATGGCCAGCGGTCGCGTCGCCAGGTTCCAGACGAACTCCTTTGTTTCGACGATATTTCGCACGCTGTCTTTCCAGCCGCTACTGGCGAAACCAATGATTGGCGGCCGATAGTTAAAGCAGTTAAAAAAGCTGTATGGCGCCAGATTACGCTGGCCCTCGGCGTCCTGGGAGGCGATCCAGCCTATCGGGCGAGGCCCGATTATCGCGTTCAGCGGGTCATGCGGCAGGCCGTGGCCCTGCGAAGGTTGATAAAAGTACATGCTGCACCTGTCACGGATAATGGAGATATCCAGACTCCCTTATTTACCGCGCCGCCGTCAACGGGTATCTTACGCGGCTGTTCAAAGGAGATTGTCATGAAAGCCCAGAAACCGGGGTTACACCCGCGTAACCGCCACCATCAACGCTACGACCTGCCCGCGCTCTGCCAGGCCCATCCTGACCTGCAGGGCTACATTACGCTCAATCCGCTGGGTGAGCAGACCATTGATTTTGCCAATCCGCAGGCGGTGAAGGCGTTGAATAAAGCGCTGCTGGCGCATTTCTACGCGGTCAAACACTGGGACATTCCTGACGGCTTTCTCTGTCCGCCGGTGCCTGGGCGGGCCGACTATATTCATCATCTGGCGGATCTGCTGGCCGGGGATAGCGGCGAGGTGCCGAAGGATGCCACGATCCTTGATATTGGCACCGGCGCCAACCTCATCTATCCCCTGATCGGCGCTCACGAGTATGGCTGGCGCTTTACCGGCAGTGAAATCAACCCGCAGGCGTTCGCCAGCGCGCAGGCGATTATCAATGGCAACCCGGGCTTGACCCGGCAGATCCGCCTGCGCCGGCAAAAAGAGAGCCAGGCTATCTTTCACGGCGTGATCCATAAAAACGAGACCTACGACGCCACGCTGTGTAATCCGCCGTTCCATGACTCCGCAGAGAGCGCCCGGGCGGGGGGCGAGCGCAAGCGCCGCAACCTCGGACTCGGCGCCGAAAGTGGCCTCAATTTTGGCGGTCAACAGCAGGAGCTGTGGTGCGAAGGGGGCGAAGTAGCCTTTATCTCGCAGATGATCCGCGAAAGCCAGGCCTTCGCCCGCCAGGTGAAATGGTTTACCTCGCTGGTGTCGCGTGGCGATAATCTGCCGCCGCTCTACCGCCTGCTGACCGAGGTCGGCGCAGTGAAAGTGGTGAAAAAGGAGATGGCCCAGGGGCAAAAGCAAAGTCGCTTTATCGCCTGGAGCTTTATGGACGACGCCAAACGCCGTCGTCCATTCTAACGCTACTCGGCGGCCGGGCTGTCGGCGCCCGGCATCGGCAGCTGCTGCCAGGTCTGTACCGGCGCGCGAACCCCGGCGCGGTCGAAGTGCTTTTTCACCTGGGTGTCGAGGGCAAAACGCACCGTCCACTGCTTCAGCGGCAGGGTGGTGAAGCTGACGCGTAGCGTAAAGGCGGTATTGCTCAGCCCCACCAGCCCGGCGAACGACGGTTCGCCAATGATCAGACCGCGGATCTCCTCCTGGGCCAGCAGATCGTCCACCGCTGCCTTCAGCGCCTGGCTGGCTTTATCCAGATCCTCATGGCGGTCAACGTCATAGTTAGCCACAACCGAGCCAATGCCGCGCACGAAGTTGGCAAAGGTGGTGATCGAGGACCAGGGAATAATGTGATAGGCGCCGGTATCCTGACGTACCCCCACGGAGCGAATCGACATTCGTTCCACGGTGCCGGTCAAAGGGCCGATGGTGACCAGGTCGCCGGTGTTCATCCCGTTCTCAAACTGGATAAATATGCCAGTGATAATGTCTTTGACCAGGGTTTGCGCACCAAACGAAATGGCCAGCCCTAACGCCCCGGCGCCCGCCAGCAGCGGCGCAATGTTTACCCCAATTTCCGAGAGCAGGATCATCACCGTGATGGTGCTGATCACCACCGCCAGCGCGTTGCGAAACAGCGTCAGCAGCGTCCGGGCCCGCGCGCTGGGCAGCGGACGGCCATGAATATCCGATGCCAGCCGGTTTTCAATCAGGCTGGCCAGAACCGTCCAGCCGATGGCGGAGAAGAAGAGGATCAGGGCGATGCGGATCAGCACATCCACCGTTTTTTGCCCCGCATCGTTGTGCAGCCATTCCCGGAAGTCAAACAGGCCCCAGGCGCTCAACAGCAGCATGATGGCGACACAGACGGTGAGAATGCGCGCCGCCTTCAGCGAGGCGGAGATCCAGCCATTCAGCCGCTTTTGCAGTTCAGGATAGTTGCGCTGAGTGGCGGGCGACAGGGTGATGGTTTTGGCTATCCAGCGCGACAGGATGCCAGACACCAGCGCCGCGCCGCCGATAATCGCCAGGCTTTGCAGGGTGGCGCCCATCATGAATTTCAGGCTGTTGCCCGGGTCGAAAAGGGAAAAGAAAAAAAGCACCACAAAGTAGGCGCAGGCCAGCCAGTGCCAGACCAGCGCGAAGGCGCGGATAAACAGGCTAAAGAAAGCGAGTGAGTGGTCGGCCAGGTGGATCAACCCTTGAGTAATCACCGCTTTGTTATGAAAAATCAGGTACAGCGCCCACAGCGTAATGCACAGCATGATGACGACGTTAGCCAGCGCGCCAACCTGAACATTCACCTGATTGGAAATAATCGGCACCGCGACGATCAGACCGTAACCAATCAGGCTGCTGAGCGCGCTCAGGCGCAGGCTCCAGTATGACGCGGCCTCGTCGCTGAGGTTAAAGGGCCGCAGGGCAGGAATGCGCGGGCAGAAAATGAGCCGCAGAATAGCTTTAAAAAACTCGATCAGCGCGAAGGCGTTGAGGAAAAGGCTCTGCTGGAAGGCGATGGTAGGGTTATTCCCATTCAGGCGATCGCTTAGCAGCTGACCGACAAACAGGGTTAGCGCCAGCAGCAGCAGGTCGATGATAAACGCCCCGGCGATGGTCAGGGGCAGCTGGAGCCAGTTACCGCGATCGCGATTTTTATGCCGTCCCCATTCGCCCATTTTGCGATACAGCGGCAGCGCCGCGAGGCGTACCAGCCACCAGAAGGCAAACACCAGCCCGGCCAGCAGTAAAAAATGCCAGGCCGCGCTGGTAAAGGTTTGCGGATTAAAGGGCTTATGCGGTGAGCCGGTGATATTGCGCCACAGCTGGGAAAAGCGTGATGAGAGCTGTTCGCCATATTCCCGGCTTATCTGGGTGACGTTCTCCAGTACCGTGGTCTCTTCTTTCACCGCCGGTGGCGTCAGCGTCGGGGTGCTGTCGGGCGGCGGCGTGGCGGCTGCTTTACGCAGCTGGTCAATGAGCTCCTGACGGGCGGAGTCGTTGGCCAGCACATCGGCCAGTGCGGCATAAGCCGCTCTTTTCTGTTCCACATCGGGTTCGCTGGCGCTGTTTTTATCAGTGTTAGCCGTCGGCACGCCGGGGAGGGTGGCGGCGGAAAGCGGGGCAGTAAACAGTGCAGCGAGCAAAAGCAGGATCCACGGCATGGGCACCTCCGTTGCAACGTAAACGGGTAAGTATAGAAGCCGCTGGCGGAAGGGGAGGGAAGAGGATTCTGGAAAAGCGGCTCTCATCGTGGGAGAGAGAGCCGTTGTGGGTCAGGCGACGTGTTGCAGGAATTCACGCAGGCGCGGGCTGGGCGGGTTCTTCACCAGCTCCTGGGGATTGCCGTCTTCAGCAATTCGTCCTTTGTCGATAAAGATTAGTCGCGAGGCCACTTTTTCGGCAAAGCCGATTTCGTGGGTCACAATCACCATCGTCATGCCCTCTTCCGCCAGGTCCTGCATCACCTTGAGCACTTCATGGCGCAGCTCCGGGTCGAGCGCGGAGGTCGGTTCATCAAACAGCATCATCTTCGGCTTCACCGCCAGCGCGCGGGCGATGGCCACACGCTGTTGCTGGCCGCCGGAGAGTTCGGACGGATAGTGATGCGCGCGCTCAGCCAGACCGACTTTCGCCAGCAGCTCTTTCGCCTGCTTCTCTGCCGCCTGCTTGCTGGCGCCGCGTACCCGCAGCGGGCCAAACATCACGTTTTCCAGCGCCGTGAGGTGCGGGAACAGATAAAACTGCTGGAAAACCATCCCGGCTTCCTGACGAATCAGACGTTCGTCCACCTTCGGGTCGTTGACCTTCAGACCATCGACAATCAGATCGCCGCTGGTGATCTCTTCCAGCTTATTGATGCAGCGCAGCATCGTTGATTTACCGGAACCGGAAGGGCCGATAATGACCACCACTTCACCCTGATTAATTTTCAGAGAGATATCGTGTAGCACCTGGGTCGGACCAAAGTGCTTGGAGACGTTTTTAAATTCAATCACAGGATTTTCATCCTTCTTTCAAGACGACGCAGAATAAAGCTCAGGACCAGGGTGATAATCAGGTAGATCACGGCTACGGCGCTCCAGATTTCCAGCGCGCGGAAGTTGCCCGCGATGATCTCCTGTCCCTGACGGGTCAGTTCGGCGACGCCGATGACGATGAACAGCGAGGTATCCTTGATGCTGATGATCCACTGGTTGCCCAGCGGCGGCAGCATGCGGCGCAGCGCCAGCGGCAGGATCACGTGGCGAATGGTTTCGCGACGCGACAGGCCAAGCGCCAGGCCCGCTTCGCGGAAGCCTTTATGTATGGAGAGCACCGCGCCGCGGGTGATTTCCGCGATATAGGCGCCCGAGTTTATCATGATGGTCACTACCGCCGCGGAGAAGGGGTCGATGCGCAGATCGCTAAAGGCCATCGGCAGCGCAAAGTAGATGAACATAACCTGCACCACAATCGGGGTGCCGCGAATGATTTCAATAAAGACCAGCGCGATGTGGTTGGCGATCCAGCCGCCGAAGCAGCGGGCGAAACCGGCCACCAGACCAATTATCAGACCGCCGGCCAGGCCGAGGACGGAAATCCACAGCGTCATTTTGGCGCCTTCCAGCAAAATCGGAATGGCAGGCCAGATGGCACTCCAGTCAAACTGCATAATACGTTCCTGTTACCGTGTCGAGAGCAGAGGAAAGCCTCCGCCAAAATACCGTCTCCCGCCGAGCCTGTGCCGGAAGACCGTTGTGGTGTCGCCGGACCTCGGTCCGGCGAAGTACGTTTTTATTATTTGGGTTCAGTGCCGAACCATTTTTTATAAATTTCGTTATAGGTACCATTGTCGCGCAGCGTTTTCAGCGCACCGTTCACTTTCTCACGCAGCTCGTCGCTGCCTTTCGGGAAGGCGATACCGTAGTTTTGCGCTTCCAGTGATTCGCCTACCGCTTTGAACTTACCGTTGCCCGCGGTTTTGATGAAGTACAGAATATTCGGCGTATCGTGCAGCACGGCATCCGCGCGACCGGTTCCCAGCTCCATATAGGCGTTATCGATATTCGGGAACTGACGCAGATCTTTGGTTTTGATATTGGCTTTCGCGTAGTCAACGGAGCCGGTGCCGCTCTTCACCGCGACCACTTTACCGTTCAGATCTTTGACATCTTTGATGTCGTTATTATTGGCGTTGACCATCACCAGCAGGCCGCTTTTATAGTAGCCGTCGGAGAAGTCGATCGCTTTTTTACGCTCGTCGGTAATGGTGATCCCCGCCAGCGCCAGATCGATATTTTTGGTTTGCAGCGCCGGGATAATGCCGCTGAAGTCCATTGGCTTCAGGGTGTAGTCGAGCTTCAGCTCTTTGGCGATAGCCGCCCACAGGTCAACGTCAAAACCCACATACTTATCGCCTTGCTTAAATTCGAACGGGACGAACGCCGTATCGGTGGCGACAACCAGGGTCTTATTGGCGGCATGGGAAGAAACCGCAAAAGCCAGGGTCAGTGCAGCCAGTGAAACTTTAAATACAGACTTCATAGCATTTCCTTTTATATCCACGGGACGATCCCCTGCGAGAACGACTAGCCTAATGAAAAAATCGTGCCACTTTTACAAGCTGTTGTTTTTCAACAAACGAAGCGTAAGTCGTTGCACAAGAACGATCATTTCAGGCAGTGACTGCACCATGATGGGGCGTCATTTTGGTGCGTCATAAGGGTGCTGAATTACCAGCCCAGTTTTAGCGCAAACCCTGATGGGAAAACAATCTCGACGTAACGATTGTGTGAGGTGATTATTACAATCTTTTTACTTTTGCGCGCATTTTCATCAATCTGGTGCCCTAAAACGGTGCAAGGCCAGTGGGGGATGAAAAGCAAAGGATGGAATATAGGGCAGGGAGAAACGCTGAGGCGCCGCCGACCGCGCTGGGCCGGCGGCAAAGCCTTACTCGATGTTGGCTTCAATGAACCACAGGAATTTATCCAGATCGCGGGAAGCCGCGGTGAAGATATCTGCAGTGTCTTCGTCTTTTGCTTCGTCGATCGCCTTACGCACATCGTTCGCCACTACCGCGTAGCGGTCAGCCAGGGCTTTCAGGTGATCCTGAACGTGATGGATGTCCAGCGGGTAGCTCTGCAGCGGGGTTTTGCTGTTAATGACCTGAGTGGTACCCAGGGCGACGCCGCCCAGCTGCACCGCGCGCTCGGCCATGGTGTCCAGATGTTCGGTCAGCGCGGTACGGAAGCCATCCAGCATTTCGTGCACGGCGATAAAGTTCGCACCGCGCATATTCCAGTGTGCCTGCTTGGTGATAAGTGACAGGTCAATGAACTGGATCACCTGGCGATTCAACAGCTCAATGGTCGCTTTCTTTTCGCTGTCAGCGACATCGTTGCGGGTATAGACCAGATTAGACGCTTTTGATTTAACCAGTTTTGCGGTACTCATCGTTTCATATCCTCTTGATATTGATGCTCATCACACTTCAGATCTGAATGATGTGGAGCGTTGTCCCAAATGACTTCGGAAATAAGTATAGCAAGGGTTTTCAAGAGTGAGGCATCGGCAGGCTATATCACTCCGATAGCGCAAAGTGGGTGGTTATTTTAAAAGTATTTAAATATCAGGTATTTATATTTGGTTGAACAGCCCGGATTTCTCTCGGGCCGGCGCCGTAACAGAATGTTAATTGATATCGACCTGCTCGACTTTACTCTGCCGTTGCATAGTCAGCGTGGCGCCCATCGAGGCGATAATGATCGCGCCGAGCGCCAGAGTCTGGGAGAGCTTCAGCGTTTCACCGAGGAAGATCATACCGGAGAGGGCAGCTAACGCTGGCTCAAGGCTCATCAGCGTGCCGAAGGTGCGCGTCGGCAAGCGCGTCAGGGCCATCATCTCGAGGGAGTAGGGCAGCGCGGTAGAGAGAATCGCGATCCCCAAACCCAGCGGCAGCAGCGACCACTGCCACAGCGTATCGGTGGCCTGCGCCATGCCTAACGGCACAAACACCAGCGAGGCGATGAGCGACCCCATCGCTACCGTGGCTGGACCATGCTCTTCACCGGCACGCTGTCCGGTCAGAATATATACCGCCCAGCACGCCCCGGCGCCGAGGGCGAACAGCGCGCCGGTTAAATCGACCTGCGCCACGTTCTGCCCCAGCGGCAGAAGATACCATAGTCCGAGGATCGCCAGCGCCACCCAGACAAAATCCAGCGGGCGGCGCGAACCAAACAGCGCCACCGCCAGCGGGCCGGTAAACTCCAGGGCCACCGCCACGCCGAGCGGAATGCGCTGCAGGGATAAATAAAAGAGATAGTTCATCGCCCCGAGCGCCAGGCCGTACAGTAGCAGCGGCACGCGCTGCGCTGGGGAGAAACGTAGCCGCCATGGCTTGAACACCACCACCAGAATCAGCGTTCCCAGCGCCAGACGCAGGGCGGTGACGCCCGGGGCGCCGACCACCGGGAACAGCGATTTAGCAAGCGATGCGCCGCTTTGAATCGAGGTCATGGCGACTAAAATCACCAGTATCGGCAACCATGCCGCCGCTTTTCTGGATGGACCGGGCATCCTTTCTCCTGTCAGGTTTTGTCAAAAGGGGTAAAAGTTCCAGTGTACTGGAATTACCTGCCGGCGGTTGAGCTAATGTTGAAAAAAACAGGGGCAAAAACAGTACAATGGCGAAAACTGCTGAGAAATTCACCAGGCGGTTAGGATTAATCTGGATGCTTGCGAATTTCTTAATGAGCGTTAAGATGTAAGTTAACGCCAAAAATTGTTGTTTTCCATATTGTTACAGAAATATGGAAACTTTTGGTTACATGAAAAAGTATGTTAGACAATGTAAACTCCAAAGAGTTTCCCAAAAGTTTTTGATATATTTAAGGCTTAGGACTTATTAGAAACACATTTGAGGTGGTTATGAATAAAATTGCACGTCTTTCAGCACTGGCCGTTGTTCTGGCTGCATCCGTAGGTACCACTGCATTTGCTGCAACTTCTACCGTAACCGGCGGTTACGCGCAGAGCGACATGCAGGGTAAAGCGAACAAAGCTGGCGGTTTCAACCTGAAATACCGTTACGAGCAAGATAACAACCCGCTGGGCGTTATCGGTTCCTTCACCTACACCGAGAAGGATAACAACAGCAACGGTACTTACAACAAAGGTCAGTACTACGGCATCACCGCTGGTCCGGCTTACCGTCTGAACGACTGGGCAAGCATCTACGGCGTAGTGGGTGTTGGTTACGGTAAATTCCAGAACAACAACTACCCTCATAAATCCGATATGAGCGACTACGGTTTCTCTTACGGTGCTGGTCTGCAGTTCAACCCGATCGAAAACGTTGCTCTGGACTTCTCCTACGAGCAGTCTCGTATTCGTAACGTTGACGTCGGCACCTGGATTGCTGGCGTGGGTTACCGCTTCTAATCACTCCGGTGATATGAAAAATCCGCCTCTCGGGGCGGATTTTTTTTGCCTGCTGACGGCCGGCCCGGGCGACTGGCCGGGCCGGCGCGATTAATTGACTGTGAACTCATCGGTACCGAGGTGAGCGTAGTCCACCTTCTGCAGCTGGAAGTTGGTGATGTACACCGGACCGGCCTTTTGCTCAGAGATAAACCGATAGCGTGGGGTGATTTCCGCCGCCTGGATCCCGGTCCACTGGGAGAAGAAACTGAGGAAATCATTCGCCGAACGCTGCGCCTTAATCACTTTATGCGCTTTGTCATCGCTGGATAGCACCATAAACGGCACCTGGAAGTTCTGCTGGAACTTATCGTCATGCGCCAGATACTGCACCTCTTTGCCCCGCTCCTTGAACGCCAGACCATGATCGGAAAAATAGGTCAGGGAAAAAGTGTCACCGGAATTTTGCAACTGATGATAAAGCTTAGCCAGCAGCGAATCGGTCTGCGTCATGCTGTAGAGGTAGCATGAGGTCTCTTTCGACTGAACGAAAACCGTGTATTTGCCCTTGGTCCGATCGCAGGCCTGTGGATGAGAGCCCATCAGGTGCAGGACAATCAGCTGCGGCTGGGTACGCTGGGTTGAGAGCACCTGCTCGGTCAGCTTCAGCAACTGCTCGTCCTGGGTGTTTTTATTGGCTTCGAAATCGCCGTTTTTCAGGAACTGTACTTCATCCGCCCGTTTGGCGATGCTGGCGATAGCGGTGTCGTACTCGCCAATTTGCCCCTGGTTGGAGAACCACCAGGTCTGGAAACCGGCGCGGTTGGCGAGGGTGACAAAGTTATCCTGATACTGTGGTTTGCCATCGACCACCCGGTTAAGCGTCAGGCCGAGCGATTTCTGCGTTGAGCCGCTGGCGGCGATGTAATTGTTAAACAGATAACCGTTTACCGAGCTGGCAAACGGCGTGTTGTCCCAATGGCCACCGAAAGCGCCGAGGGCATCGCGGCGCGCGCTTTCACCGATCACCACCACATAGAGATGGTATTTTGGCTTTACCGCCAGCACGTGCCAGCTGTCTTTCATGCCAGCCAGCTGCGCCATCCGCGCCTGTTCGTCCAGCACCTCGTTGTTATTCACCACCACGTCTTTGACAAAACGAAAGGCCGGATAACCGGTGTCAATCACCTTGAATACACCGCCCCAGGCAAGGTTTTGCACCGGCTGGAGAAAGAAGATCCCGATGCTGAACAACAGGCCCAGCGTATCCATTTTTCCCCAGCGTGATGGCTCAACGATCCTACGACGAACCGCAATGACCCCGAGAGCGAAGATGAAGACCGCCAGCAGATAGTTGTACCACGGGAAGATGGTCAGGATTTCCGTAGACTCTTCCACGTTGGTGGCGTGCAGCGCCAGCAGAGTGTTGAAGTTGGGGGCACCGTAGGCCTGGCCAAAGGGATAGTACAGAGCCGCCAGCAGGGAATAGGCGCCGACCACCGCTTTCTGGACGCGCGGAAAGGCGCGCCACAGCAGATGTAACACGCAGGTAAATGCCACGGTATAAAGCAGGCTAAATTCATAGCCCAGCGCCAGGTTAATTAACAGCGACTGTAAAAAGTAGAATCCCGTCCATGGGTTCAGTGCCAGTCGGCGGGCGACCAGCGTATCTTTCAGGGTGGTGACATTCATAGTAAACAATCAAAAAGAGGCCATGCGCATCCCCTGGCGTCAAGGGGTAAAACCTGCTGGACAGTGCGTGAAGAGGGTCTCTGCGAGCCGCGAATGTGGCAGGGCTGTGCAAAGATAGGGCTTGTAAATGGTAAGGTCAACCAGACATAACAGATTGTTTTGCGAGGGCGCTTACAAAACTTGAAAAAAGGTCAGGGAAACGGGGGGAACCGGTCATTTTACCGGCAGAAAATGACAGAAAAATGAAGCGGCGTACCGCGACGCCGCCTTAGGAATTGGGTTTGCCCTGCTGCGGTTTACCGTTGATCATCTCGCACAGCATACCGATCAGCATCAATCGTACTTTAAAGGGGGAATGGCTAAACACGTTTATGCACCTCTTGAATTCATTCATCTGCTCTCCTCCTGCCAGTTCGCTCCGTCATTCCCTGATGGATGTTTGCATTATATACAGATATAGCACAGGCTATATTTTATAGCTATGGCTAAAACGTTAATTTTTTGTGCTCTTGGCGCAATCCATTACAATGTGGATCTTTTTATACGATGCTTGACGCGTCACACGAATGAGGAAGCACAATGAACCGTCGCGCAGGTAAGTCAATAACAAAAAAAGTGACGCAGTTAGTGAATGTTGAAGAGCACGTGGAAGGGTTTCGCCAGGTGCGGGAAGCGCATCGCCGCGAGCTGATCGATGACTATGTGGAGCTGATCTCCGATCTGATCAACGAAGTGGGCGAGGCGCGCCAGGTGGATATGGCCGCGCGTCTTGGCGTTTCGCAACCGACGGTCGCTAAAATGCTCAAACGCCTGGCCAGCGTCGGTCTTATTGAACAGATCCCCTGGCGCGGGATCTTCTTAACCCCGGAAGGTGAGAAGCTAGCCCAGGAGAGCCGCGAGCGCCATCAAATCGTGGAGAACTTCCTGCTGGCGATCGGCGTCAGCCCGGAGATTGCCCGACGTGATGCGGAAGGGATGGAGCATCACGTGAGCGAAGAGACGCTGGCGATGTTCCTGAAATTTACCCAAACACAGGGATCTCAGGAAGCATGACTCTTCCCTTCGTCCAGTCGCTGCTGCGCGATCGTTTTCTCCATTTGCTGCTGATTATCGCCTGCGTGCTCAGCGCCATCGTGCCGTTTGTCCCGGCAAGCTGGCCGGCGGCCATTGACTGGCATACCATCGTCACGCTTAGCGGCCTGATGTTGTTGACTAAGGGGATCGAACTGAGCGGCTATTTTGACGTGCTGGGCCGAAAAATGGCCCGCCGCTTTGTGACTGAGCGCCAGCTGGCCATCTTTATGGTGCTGGCGGCGGCGCTGCTGTCTACCTTTCTTACCAACGACGTTGCGCTGTTTATTGTGGTGCCGTTGACGCTGACGCTAAAAAAATGGTGCGCCATCCCGGTGAACCGGCTGATTATTTTCGAAGCGTTGGCGGTGAACGCCGGCTCGCTGCTGACGCCGATCGGCAACCCGCAGAATATTTTGCTATGGGGACGATCCGGCCTCTCTTTCTTCGGGTTTATCGGTCAGATGCTGCCTCTGGCAGCGGCGATGATGCTGACCCTGCTGGCGCTGTGCTGGTTCTGTTTTCCGGCGAAGCGGCTCAGTTACCAGAGCAGCGACAGGGCGCCGTCATGGCAACCCAAGCTCGTCTGGAGCTGTCTGGGACTGTATGTGGTGTTTCTGACGGCGCTGGAGATGAATCAGGCCCTGTGGGGGCTGGCGCTGGTGCTGCTGGGCTTCCTGGTGCTGGCCCGGGCGGTGATCGTCCATGTCGACTGGTCGCTGTTGCTGGTGTTTATGGTGATGTTTATTGACGTCCATCTGCTGACCCAGCTTCCGGCGCTGCACCAGGTGCTGAGCGGGGTGGGGACCCTCTCCGGCGGTGGTCTGTGGCTGACCGCTATTGGCCTGTCGCAGGTGATCAGTAATGTGCCCTCGACTATTCTGTTGCTCAACTATGTCCCGCCGTCAATACTGCTCGCCTGGGCGGTTAACGTGGGCGGCTTTGGCCTGCTGCCGGGCTCGCTGGCCAATATTATCGCCCTGCGTATGGCCAGCGATCGGCGCATCTGGTGGCGCTTCCATCTCTACTCCATTCCAATGCTGCTATGGGCGGCACTCAGCGGCTACTGGCTCTTCAAACTCAGCGCCTGATCTCAACAGAATCGCGCCATCATTCACTTCGATCGCCAGGATCGCCTTTCGGGGCGATCTTTTTTTGTCCGGCTCACAGAAACCGATCCCGGCCTTTGCTTACCTTTTCACTTTCCGGTATATGACTAGTCATTACGTTTAAATGACTAGTCATATACCGAGGCGCAGCATGAAGAACAGACTACCGGCAGATTTTTTATGGGGAAATTCCGTCTCCAGCATGCAGACGGAGGGGGCGTGGAACGAGGGTGGCAAGGGGATGTCGGTGTATGATATCCGTCAACCGGCGGAGTTCGCCTCCGACTGGAAGGTGGCGACCGACTCTTATCATCGTTATCGGGAAGATTTCGATTTGATGCAGGATCTGGGCATGAACTGCTACCGTTTTCAGATCGCCTGGAGCCGGGTGTGCCCTGACGGAGATGGCGAATTCAATGAACAGGGGATTGCCTTCTACCATCAATTTATAGATGAACTGATCGCCCGCGGCATTGAGCCGATGATCTGCCTGTACCACTTCGATATGCCGCTGTCGCTGGCGGAGCGCTACAACGGTTTTACCGACCGCCGGGTGATGGACGCTTTTATCCGCTACGGCCAGAAGATGATCGCCTGCTATGGCGACAAGGTGAAATACTGGCTCACCTTTAATGAGCAGAATCTGTACCATTCGCCGGAAGCGTTTCTGATTTCCGGCTATCTGCAGGGAGAGAAGACCCTGCGCGAACTGTATCTGATCCAGCATCATGTCATGATGGCGCACGTCCATCTGACTTACTATCTGCACCAGACGAAGCCGCAGTGTCAGATGGGCGGAATGCTGGCTCACGCTCTGGTCTATCCGGCTACCTGCAAACCACGCGATATCCTCTGCGCCCAGCAGCTGGATGAGTTCTTAAACCAGAACCTGCTGCGCGCCTACGCGGGTGAGGGTTATAGCCCGGAGGTGATGCATTTTGTCGCCGCGGAAGGGTTCGATGATATCTATCGTCCGGAGGATCTCGCCCTGATGGCGACGGTGAAGGTCGATTATCTGGCGTTCAGCTATTACGCCAGCCGCACATTGAACAGCGACGCGATCCCGCCGGGAACGGCGGTCAACAACTATATGCTGTTTGGCAACCAGGATAACCCGTTCCTGAAAGCGACGGAATGGAACTGGCAGATTGATCCGCTGGGCTTCCGGACGATCATCACTCGTTACTATAACGACTGGCGCCTGCCGGTGTTCCCGATTGAAAACGGCATCGGGGTGATTGAGTCCTGGGACGGCGAACATCCCATTGCCGACGATTACCGCATCGCTTACCATCGCGACCATATCAACGCCATGAAAGCGGCCATCTTTGAGGATGGGGCGCAGGTGATCGGCTATCTCGGCTGGGGATTAATCGATATCCTGAGCTCACAGGGCGATATGCGTAAGCGCTACGGCGTGGTGTACGTCAATCGCGAAAACCATGACCTCAAGGACCTGCGGCGGGTGCCGAAGAAGAGCTATGCATGGCTGAAGCAGGTGTTCCGCAGCAACGGCGAAGCGATGTAACGCTGCCCTGGCGGTCAGATGGTGTATCCAGCCCGCCAGCCACTCACTGAATGGATAAGGACCGGGAAATGACGGCGAAGTATCTGCAAATCGCGCGGGAAATAAAAAAACGCATCATCAGCCAGCAGTATCCTGCCAGCGCGCCGCTACCCGACCAGTTTGCGCTGGCGGCGGAGTTCAGCACCAGCCGGATGACCATCCAGCAGGCGATGCGCCAGTTAATCGTCGAAGGGCTGATCTATACCCGTAAAGGGCAGGGCACCTTTGTGCGGAAAAATTTCCTTCAGCTGTCGCAGTGGGAGCTGCCCGGCAGCGACTATTTCGGCGCCACCAAAACCTGGGAGCATCTTGGCGAGGTGCAAAGCGAAGTGGTGCGCTTTGCGGTGCGCTTTCCCAGCGATAAGGAGCAAAGTTCGCTGCTTATCGACGCCGATGCCCCGGTGTATGACTTTGTTCGCCTGCGGCTGCTCAACGGCGAGCCGGTATCGCTGGATCTGACGGTCATGCCGGTGGGGCTGGTGCCGGGGTTAACCAAAAGCCATCTGGAAGGTTCCGTGTTTCGCTATGTGCAGGAGACGCTGGGGCTGAAGCTGATGGGATCTTACCGCGTGGTGCGGGCGATGAAGCCCGGGGAACTGGATAAACAGCATCTTCACTGCGAACCGACCGATCCGGTGCTGGAGGTGGAGCAGGTTATCTATCTGGAGGATGGCACGCCGCTGGAGTACGCCCACTGCCATTATCGCTACGATCACGGCGGGATTATTCTGGTGAATAACGGCTAGGCCGGGGCTCCTGCTGGCGGCTGCGCATAGCGGGGTTACGGCGTGGTAGGGTTTGGTAGCCCGGGCGAGCGTTAGCCGCCTCGAGGGAAAATGCCGATAAAAAAACGGCGGGCATCAGGCCCGCCGTTTTTCTTGTCAGCACAACTTAGTTCAGACGCACCGGCATACCGGAGCGGTTCTGGATAGCCTGCTCAACCACGTTCTGATCGACATCAGACTGGCTGGTAACTGCCTGTACCGGCTGAGTCAGGGTGATCGGCACGATCTCGCCGCCCTGGAACTGCGCTTCGGTGGTCGACAGCGGGTTGTGCACCTCGATGTAACGGCTGCCGTCCGGCTCGGTGGTCGCTTTTACCGGCTCATCGATAAACTGTACGCGAGTGCCGACCGGCACGTTCTCAAACAGGAATTTGATGTCATCGTTACGCAGACGCACGCAGCCGTGGCTCACGCGCAGGCCGATACCGAAGTTAGCGTTGGTGCCGTGGATGGCGTACAGACGGCCGATATACAGCGCGTACAGCCCCATCGGGTTATCCGGACCGGCCGGTACGACGGCTGGCAGCGGGTTGCCGGCGGCGGCGTATTCAGCATGCATTTTGGCGGTCGGTGTCCAGGTCGGGCCGGCCTTCTTGCGTTCGACTTTGGTGGTCCAGTTGATCGGCGTATCTTTACCTAACTGGCCGATGCCGATCGGCAGAACGATCACGGTATTGGTGCCTTTCGGGTAGTAGTACAGACGCATTTCCGCGCTGTTGATAATGATCCCTTCATGCACGGTATCCGGCAGAATCAGCTGCTGAGGGATGTTCAGGACGCTACCGCCCTTCGGCAGGTAAGTATCCACCCCCGGGTTGGCTTCCAGCATGTTGGAAAGCCCCATCTGATATTTCGCCGCGAAGTATTCCAGCGGCTGTTTGTTATCATCCGGAATGGTAATGACCTGATTCTGACCAACCAAACGGCTGCCATCGGTTGGCAAAGGATAGGTGACAGCAGACGCTGTATTGCAAAAGCCTACGATGGCGAAGGCTGCCGCTAAGAGTGTAGATAATTTCATAGTCTTTAATGTCGTGTGCGAAATCAACGCCACACAGGCCTTTGTTAATGATTGAGACAGTAGATGGGAGCGCATTATATGTGCATTCCGCTGAACAGGTAAATCAGATGTGTACGAAATCACATTTTTTTCCCTGTTGCCTCGGCTGCCGCGGTCCGGCAGGCGGCCGAAGCATCGCTCGCCGCGCGGGTAACGGGTGGTTACTCTTCCAGCAGCCGGGCCTGCAGCGCGGCGCGAACCGGCGCGGTAAGCTGGTACTCTGCCGCCAGCCAGGCGTCGACGGTGCCATAGCGCTGGTGAATAGCCGACAGCGCGGCGGCGAGATAGGACTCTTTTACCGTCAGAATATCCGCCAGGCTTTGGCGCCCCTGGGCAGTGAGGTCGTTGCCGAGCAGCTCCAACATCCAGGCCTCCACCTGCGTCAGCATGCCGTGGGTAAGGAGATACTCCTCCATCACCGTTTCGCTATCGCAGCCGACGGCGAACAGCGTTAACGCGCAGCCGACGCCGGTACGATCTTTGCCGACCGCGCAGTGTTGCAGTAAAGCGCCTTCAAAAGGCGTGGTCAGCCACGCGGCGAGCTGGCGATAGGCCGGGTTGTTAAACGGCAGCTGGCGGTAGAGTTGCAGCATAAACTGCTCGCCGTTCAGCGCGTTAAGGGTGGCGGCATTCAGCTCGGTGACCTTCGCATTAACCTCGCTCACCGGCGGATTGGCCGGCGCGTTAAGATAATGGGTAAGCGGGCTAAGCTTGTCCGGAGTACGAGCTACCTCTCCGGGGTCGCGATAGTCGAGCACCCGGCTGAGCGGCAAAGTATCGAGGTGGTTGAGATCCTCCGCCGTTAACCGGTTTAGCGCGCCGGATCGCAATAGCTTGCCGCTGCGGACGCGGCGTCCATCGGCGGCAAGCTGGCCGCCCAGGTCGCGAAAATTGATGCCGCCCTGCAGGGATAAAAAAGCCGGGTGTCGCGATAGGCTGCTGGTCATGGGACTCCTTATAAATACGTACAGAATAACCGTTTGAGCGCGGGTTTCCGGCTCATCTGACAAAGACCTTAGCACAAGCGCCGCGGTGGAATTTACCGCAGGCCGTGAAAAGTGTGTCATTTGCTGGCATAATGTCTGCTGTATCACACCCCTCATACTCTTTTTTCAGGATATCCCCGTGCTAGTATCCAGCAACGTTACCATGCAGTTTGGCAGTAAGCCGCTGTTCGAAAATATCTCCGTTAAATTTGGCGGCGGCAACCGTTATGGTCTGATCGGCGCCAACGGCAGCGGTAAATCGACCTTTATGAAGATCCTCGGCGGCGATCTCGAACCGACGCTGGGCAACGTTTCTCTCGACCCGAACGAGCGCATCGGTAAGCTGCGTCAGGATCAGTTCGCCTTTGAAGCGTTCACCGTGCTGGATACGGTCATCATGGGCCACGGCGAGCTGTGGGAAGTGAAGCAGGAGCGCGATCGCATCTACGCCCTCGCTGAGATGAGCGAAGAAGATGGCTACAAAGTGGCCGACCTGGAAGTCAAATATGGCGAAATGGACGGCTACTCGGCGGAAGCGCGCGCCGGCGAACTGCTGCTCGGCGTCGGCATTCCGGTTGAACAGCATTATGGCCCGATGAGCGAAGTCGCGCCGGGCTGGAAGCTGCGCGTCCTGCTGGCGCAGGCGCTGTTTTCCAATCCGGATATCCTGCTGCTCGATGAACCGACCAACAACCTGGACATCGACACCATTCGCTGGCTGGAGCAGACGCTGAACGATCGCGACAGCACCATGATTATCATTTCGCACGACCGTCACTTCCTGAACATGGTCTGCACCCACATGGCGGATCTCGACTACGGCGAGCTGCGCGTGTATCCGGGCAACTACGACGAATACATGACCGCGGCCACCCAGGCGCGTGAGCGTCTGCTGGCGGACAACGCCAAGAAAAAAGCGCAGATTGCGGACCTGCAGTCCTTCGTTAGCCGCTTCAGCGCCAACGCCTCTAAATCGCGTCAGGCCACCTCGCGCGCGCGCCAGATTGACAAAATCAAGCTGGAAGAGGTTAAAGCCTCCAGCCGTCAGAACCCATTTATCCGCTTCGAGCAGGATAAGAAACTGTTCCGTAACGCGCTGGAAGTGGAAGCCCTTACCAAAGGCTTTGATGAAGGTCCGCTGTTCAAAAACGTCAACCTGCTGCTGGAAGTGGGCGAAAAGATCGCCATTCTGGGCGCCAACGGCGTGGGTAAATCCACCATGCTGAAAACCCTGGTAGGCGAACTGCAGCCGGACAACGGCAGCGTGAAATGGTCTGAAAACGCGCAAATCGGCTACTACGCGCAGGACCATGAGTACGAGTTCGAAAACGACCTGACGGTCTTCGAATGGATGAGCCAGTGGAAGCAGGAAGGCGACGACGAGCAGGCAGTACGCAGCATCCTCGGCCGTCTGCTGTTTAGCCAGGACGATATCAAAAAGCCGGCGAAGGTGCTTTCCGGTGGCGAGAAAGGGCGCATGCTGTTCGGTAAGCTGATGATGCAGAAGCCAAACATCCTGGTGATGGACGAACCGACCAACCACCTGGATATGGAGTCGATTGAATCGCTGAACATGGCGCTGGAGATGTATCAGGGCACCCTGATCTTTGTCTCCCACGACCGTGAGTTTGTCAGCTCGCTGGCGACCCGCGTCCTGGAGATCACTCCGGACCGCGTGATCGACTTCAGCGGCAACTACGAAGACTACCTGCGCAGCAAAGGTATCGAGTAATCCCTGTCCGTTACCCGGGTAGCGGCTACGCCTTACCCGGGCGACACGCGGTGCCGTTTTTTTGTCTGGTGGCGGCTAACGCCTTACCCGACCTACGGTTCTTGCGACCTGCCTTTAATGTCTTCACCGCGCTGGCTGAAACTGCCGGCCTATGGTCAGAACCTCCACTCCGTTCCTTCAACGCCATTCACCAGCAGCTTACGCTTTTCTCCTACCGGTAATGACAGCTTCAGCGCTTTCCACGCCGGGCGATAGTTGCCGCGGGCGTTGATATCCAGGTTTATGCTGCTGGCGCTGCAGGTCATTTCCCACTCCAGCCATAGCGCATCCCCCTGTTTATAGCCCCAGCTTTCGCCGTCGTCTTCAAACAGCATACCGCGGGTTGAGCCGGTACCTTTCAGCGGGAACAGCTGCAGTTCGCGACGATCGTCTTTTTGCGCATCGACATGGCTGATACGTTCACTAAGCGGCAGACCAGCGCCGGCGCGGACCAACAGCGGCAGTTTTTCCAGCGGCGCGTCCAGCGTCACCCACTGGCCGCCGGCGAACCACTGATGGCTGTAGAAATCGTACCAACCGGCCTGATTATCGGGCAGCCATACTTCACGCTGGCGGGCGCCCGGCTCGACCACGCTGGCCACCAGCAGGTCGCGGCCCAGCAGGAAGTCATCGCATTCGGCGAAGGTCTGCGCATCGTGCTGGTGATCGAGGAAGGTCGGGCGGAGCATCGGCTCATCATCAGCATGCGCCTGCCATAGCAGAGTGTACAGATAGGGCAGCAGGCGGTAGCGCAGCTCAATGGCTGAGCGGATCGCCGGAGTGATGGCCGGATACATCCATGCTTCGTTTACCGTCTGGTCGTCATTCCACGAGTGAATAGTAAAGCGCGGATGCATGACGCCATTTTGTACCCAGCGCACAAACAGTTCCGGCTCGGGTTTATCGCCGGAGAAACCGCCGACGTCGTGGCCGACGTTAAACAGCCCGGAAAGGCTCATCCCCAGGCCCATGCGGATGTTATAGCGCAGCGTATCCCAGTTGGTTCGGTTGTCGCCGCTCCAGGTCTGGACGTAGCGCTGCATCCCGGCGCAGCCGGAGCGGGAGATCAGATATGGGCGCTTTTGCGGCGCAAAGCGCTGCTGGGCTTCCAGCGAGGCGCGCATCATCAACAGCGGCATCACCGGGCGAATATGTTTGATGGCGATTTCACGGCCAAAGCCGTAGCAGCGGGCTTCGCCGTCCCATACTTCGTATTCGTTATTATCGTTCCAGGTCGAATCGATGCCCATCTCCAGTAGCTGGGTGGTCACGCCTTCCTGCCACCAGGCCAAGGTTTGCGGATTGGTGAAATCGAGATGCGACCCTTCATCATCCCAGAAGCTGGAACGCTCCGGAGCGTCAGTTTGCGAATCGCGAATGAAGAGACCACGCTCCGCCACCTCGCCGTAGCGCGGGTGATCCTGCAGCAGGCACGGTTTGATATTGGCGGCCAGCTTCAGCCCGGCATCGTGAAACGACTGGCTCATCACTTTGGGCTGCGGCACCTTGTCGTAGTTCCAGTTAAAGACGTAGCGCTTGCCGTTGATTGAGGTATAGCCGGAAGAGAGCTGGAACGAATCGCAGGGGATCGCGTGCTGCTCGCACAGGCGGATAAAGTTCATCAGCTGATTTTGCGCATCCGGCGCGTCGGTATAGTGCATGGTGGAGCCGCTGTAGCCGAGGCTCCATTTGGGTCCAAACAGCGTTTTACCGGTCAGGCGAACGAAGGCTTTGGTCACATCCAGCACCTGCTTACCGGTAAACAGGTAATAATCGATGTCGCCGGCTTCCGCCTGCCAGCGGCGATAGGCGGTGTGGTAGTTGTCGATCTCGTTCCCCAGATCCAGCCAGCAGCTGCTCAGGTTGTCATAGAACAGGCCGTAGCTGATATCGCTGCGCTGGGTGATGGTGAACGGAATATGTTTATACAGCGGGTCAGTGCTGACGGCGTTGTAGCCCATGGCATCGAGGTTACGCATCTCATAGCGTTTACCGGTGCGCTGCAGGTCGCCGGCCTTTTCGCCCAGGCCGTAAAAACGCTCGTCTTTGCGGCGGCTCAGATAATGGGCGACGCCGTCGCCGTGGGCATTCGCCAGATAGGCGCTGGTCGGACGGTCATTAGCAAGCGGCTGCCATTCGCCGGCCTCGTCGCGATAGCTCCACTCCAGCCACAGCGGCTGGTGAACGATGACGCGCAGCTGGCGGGTGGCGATAGTCAGCGTATCGCCCTCCCGGGTCAGCTGCCAGGCCGGGAGACTAAAACCGCTGAGGTCATCCCGGGCGCGGCCTTCCCACGGCACATCCTGCTGCGGAGCGATGCTCCAGGTGCGATCCAGCGCCAGCTGGCCCTGGCGTTTTAGCAGGACGCGGAACAAATTCTCTTCCAGTACATACAGGCACAGGGTGTGCTGGCCATCGACCGTCAGTTCAACGTGATGCTTCAGCTGTTGATGCAAACTCCAGTGTTTCAGCGTCTTCATATCTTACATCCACTCTCAGGCGCGCTTGGCGCGACGTTCAGCAATAAATGCCACCAGGAAAACGGCGCCAATCAGGTCAAAGAAACCCATGGCGATGAATAGCGGGTTGAAGCCGATTTTGTCGGCGGTCACCCCGATTAATAACGAGAACAAGAAGCTGGCGATCCACGCTGCGGAGCCGCGCATACCGTTGACCGTCGCCATTTGTCCCTTGTCGAAAGACTCCACCACCAGCGCGCTGAGCATGCAGGAGATGATCTGATGGCCGAAGCCGCCAATGGAGATCAGGATGATGGTGATATAGGGATCGCGGGTGATGGCGACGAGGGCCAGGGAGAGCATCAGGAACGCGCCGGTTACCGAGCTGGCGATCACCGAGTTCACTCGCGTACAGCCGAACCAGCGAACATACAGGCGGGTGAGGTAGCCGCTGACCACGCTGCCGAGATCGGCGGCGAGAAACGGCAGCCAGGCGAACATGGCGATCTGCTTCAAATCCATGCCGTGCTCTTTCGCCAGGTACAGCGGCACCCAGAAACTCAGCACCGCCCAGGCGGGCTCGGCCATAAAGGCGGGAATGGCGATCCCGTAGAAACGTTTATTTTTCGAGACGGTTTTGAGCGCGGTAAAGAAGGGCTGTTTTACCGGCGGGGCTTCGTTATCCTGTTTGATGTACTCCAGCTCGCTTTTGCTGAGATTGGGGTGCTTTTCCGGGGTCTGATAGAAGGCCCACCATAGTACTACCCACAGTAGCGCCAGCGCGCCGGTAAACATAAACGCCCCTTGCCAGCCGAAGGAGGCGTGGGCGAAGTAGATGATCGGCGGGGCCAGCATCGCGCCGATGGAGAACCCAACGCCAGCCCAGCCGGCGGCAATCGGGCGTTCAGATTTCGGAAACCATTCGCCGATGGTTTTGGCGTTGGCCGGAGTAGCGGCCGCCTCGGCCCCACCCATAAAGAAGCGCAACATAGCCAGGTGCAGCCAGCTACCGGCCCCGGCGTGGGCGATACAGGCCAGCGCCCACAGGGTGGCGCAGATCATAAAGCCAAGCTTCAGGCCGATGACGTCGATAAGCCAGCCGCACAGCGGCTGGAAAATCGTGTAAGCCAGCTGAAACGCGCCGACGATCCACGAGTATTGTTCGGTAGTAATGCCGAGGGTCGCTTTCAGTTCCGGCGCGATAATTCCCAGCGAGTTGCGTGTGATGTAGTTGACGGTAACGCCAAGTAAAAACAGGACCAGCACCCACCAGCGCAGGTTTTTCACTACCCGGCGCGTTTTGCTGACGGCGATATCATTGTTGAGGCCTTGACTCATAGCACACTCCACAAGACGTTTGTAGGGGGAAAGTGACGGTCTCACTCCCTGAGTGGTCACGTAGATTTATTAACTATTTGAATAGTCTATTTTTAATCTCAACATCATTGGTATAACTAGTATGGGAGATGTTGGACCAATTCAGGCTAGGGCAGAAAAATCGTCTGGCAAAGCGCTATTTATGCAAGTTTTTTCATGAAATGAGCGAGATCGCATATTTGACAGCGGAATTTGCTTGTAACGTGTGCTTTGGCGATTATGAAAATTCTTTCATTTTTCAATCGGAGCTGGATCACAAAATGGATAAAAAGCTGCGCGTCGCCGAAATTGCCGCCCGCACCGGGCTATCGCCCAGCACCGTTTCACGCGTCCTGGCCGGGAAAGCGAATACCAGCGACAAGGCGCGCCGGGCGGTGCTGGACTGCGCCCGCGAGCTGGGTGTCATGCAGGGGTTGGCCGCCGGGCGTCTGCTGCTCAATCATCTGCTGGTGTTTGCCCCGCAGCGCGCATTCGATGAGCGATCGGATATCTTCTACTACCGGGTGATCCAGAGTATCAATAACGCGCTGGCGGCACATGAAGTGCGCCTGCGCTACTGCGCGCTGGATGAGAACGACAGCGACGCCAACCTGTTTCTTGCCCGCATGAATGAACCTGAGACCCAGGCCGCGGTACTGCTGGGGATCGACGATCCGCATATTCATGGCCTGGCGGCGGATCTGGGCAAACCCTGCGTATTGATCAACTGTCGGGATGAAGGGATGCGGCTGCCGTCCATCGCTCCCGATCATCGGCTGATCGGCCAGTGCGCGGCCCGCTATCTGTTTGATATGGGGCATCGGGCGGTGATGAACGTGATGTGCCTGCGCCGCTATACCATGGAGCTGCGGCTGGGGGGGATTCAGGAGGCGTGGCGCGCGCGTAATCTGCGCTTTACCGCCAGCCGGGATCTTATCAGCGTCGCCAACTTTAGCGCCAGAGAGACGGAAGAGCAGGTGGGCGCCTGGCTTGACGGCTTACAGGGCAGGCCGTTGCCCACCGCCTTCCTGGTGGGCGGCGATTTTATGGCCGCCGGCACCGTCAGCGCATTGCAAAAGCGTGGCCTGCGGGTGCCGCAGGATGTCTCGGTGATGAGCATTGACGGATTTAATCTGGCGGCGATTCAGGAGGTGCCGCTGACCGCGGTGCATGTGCCGCGGGATGAGCTGGGCAGCGAGGCGGTGCATCTCCTGCAGCAGCGCCTGCTGCGCCCGGAGGCGCCGCACGGCTCGCTACTGCTGCATGGCACGCTGGTGGTACGCGATTCGGTACGGCGGATCCGGCCGGGCAAAGGCCATACCGCCGTCGAGCCGAAGGGGCTGTATGACGATTAGACCAGCATACCCAGCGCCCGTTTGCCGTGGATATTCAGATCCTCCAGGGTGAAGCGCCCCTGCCAGCTGGCTTCATAATCCTCGCGCGGGAAATCCCCCGGCGAGGCGCCTTTTTCCAGGGCGATTTTTACTTTCTGCGCGTAGGCGAGGTTCTTCTCGCACATCGGCGCGGCCGGAATGTACATCACATTTCCCCAGCCCTGCTGATTTTCCACCGGCGCCACCGAGTGAATGATGTCGCAGTGCCACCAGACGGAGTCCCCGGCATTCAGCGCTGGAATCGAGCTTAACGCTTTAATTAAGAGCGGGTGCCACTGCTCAGAGATCGGCAGCACTCTGCCCGGCGCGACGCCGCACAGCTCATCTTCCGGCACATCGTCGAGCAGGGGGCGCAGTAGCACATAAGCCATCGCCTCCGGGATCGGCACCACGTGCAGCAGCCCCTGACCCGGGATCATGTCCGACAGCGCGGTCCAGCCCTGGAAGGTGCGGAACACCGAGCATTTGGTGGTGTTGTCGACGGTATACTCTTCCACTTCGGTACGGTGCGCGGCGTCCCACGGGTCGTAGGCGTCGATATTGCCATTAAAAACGTTGGCGAAAACCTGCTGATAGGCGGGAAGCAGCCAGCGCTCCAGCGCGCCGGAATCGGTATGCGCCCCCAGCCCCTTCGAAGTGGTTCCCGGCGGGCGGCGGCGGATGCGGTCGGGATAGATCACGCTGACGTCCGGATCGAACCAGCGTTTGCCATTCTGTTCAAAACGCCACAGGCGGTTGAGGAAAGATTGCACTGCCGCCATTTCATCGCTCTGCCGCGCCTGCATTTGCGAGGGCGACCAGTAGATCGGGTAGATCTCCGGGCGCGAAGCCTCCAGCGAACCGAAGAAGCTGTCGCCAGGCCCTTTGTAAACATCGTCGAAATGGTTGCGATCCAGATATTCCAGCATCGCGGTATCCCACGCCAGCGCCTGTTCGCGTGGGAAGTGGCCTTTAATCACCGCGCAGCCCCGGCGCTTAATGGCCGCGCGCTGCTCATCGCTCACTGTTCCTTCGGCGATATCGCGGAACGGAATGGTTGGCCAGACCTCCTGGCCTGCGGCTTTCAGTGTCTCAATCTCCTGCAGCCGCTCGCTGATGCGCGCTGAGAGCTTATCGAACACCGCCTGGACGTCGCCAATTTGCGCCCGCAGGGCCTGTTTCATCTGGCGAATCGCCGCTTTGTGATCGGCGGGAAGTATTTCGTGGGTCGGGAGAGCAGCCATAATAACCTCGCTGTATCTTTCATTCGAAAGTATGAAATATTACAAACGTTAATTTAAGTTAAAATGGAGTTAATGCAAGTTTAAAATCTTGCTGCGGCGCACAAAATGGAAAACCGGGGCGCGATGCCCCGGCGAAGGGTCAGGCGTTGAAGGGCGGGGTGTTATCGAGGACGGCCTGGATAACGTTCAGCGCGCCGTCATGGTTATTATCGTCGGTAGCGTAGCCGGCGATGGCCTTGATGCTGTCGGCAGCGTTACCCATGGCGAAAGCGTATTTCACCAGCTTCAGCATTTCGGCGTCATTGCCGCTGTCGCCGATGGCGACGCATTGCTGCGGCGAAAGATCCCAGCGCTTGAGCAAACGGCTGATGCCGTTGGCTTTATGCAGGCCAGGGATAATCAAATCGACAAAGCCAAAGCCGCTGGTGACCGGCTTCATGATGCCGTCGAGCGACACGTGCAGTTTATCAATCAGCTGTGGGATCTCGCTGTCCGGCAGGTTGAGAGAGAATTTAAACAGCGTATCGTCGATGGCGTGATAGTCGCTCACCCGCTGTAGGCGATGGTAGTGCTTCGACATCAGCTCAACAAAGGCGTCCGGAGCTTTATCGCTGACGTAGGCGCTCTGCAGGCCGCAGGCGACAAAGTTGAGCTGCGGATCTTTGAGCAATTCGCCAATCACCACTTGTGATTCGTGGCGGGTCAGTTCGCCGTGGAACAGCTGCGTGCCATGTTCATAAACCAGAGCGCCGTTTTCTGCGACGAACGAAATCTGCTCGCGGATCTCCGGGAAGAAGGAGATCAACTGATAGTACTGGTTGCCGCTGGCGACAACAAATTCAATGCCGCGCTGCTGCAACTGGGCGAATTGCGCCAGAAACCGTGAGCGATCGTAGGTTTTGGCGTCATTGAGAAAAGTTCCGTCCATATCGGTGACGATAACTTTAACGGTCATAAGAGAGTGCTCCTGGCTTAACTTCGACCAGTAACATTCTAATTACAATGTGATGAGGAGCACAAATTTATTTCGAATGAAAGTTCACGCATTCAGAAAATGCCGGAAGGGCATGTCTTTTCCGGCCTGCAGAACAGGGTTGGCCCGCTAAGCATAGCGCCAGCGGGCACGAAGGATTACAGCGTATGTTCGGTACGGGCGATGATATCGTCCTGGGTATCCGGCGACAGGGCGGTGAAGAATGCCGAGTATCCGGCGACGCGGACCACTAAATCGCGGTACTGGTCAGGATGTTTCTTGGCTTCCAGCAGCGTGTCGCGCGACACGATGTTGTACTGGATATGCCAGCCTTTGTGCACCTCGAAGAAAGTGCGCAGCAGCACCATCAGCTTCTGCTTATCGGACTCGTTCTCCAGCGTTGACGGATTCAGCTTCTGATTAAGCAGCACGCCGCCGAGGATCGCCCCGGTCGGCAGCTTGCCCACCGAACTGATAACCGCCGTCGGCCCCAGATGATCGGTACCGGAGGCCGGGCTGGCCCCCTCCGCCAGCGGGGTATGCGCTTTACGGCCATCCGGCGTCGCCATGGTCTGCGCGCCGAACGGGACGTTAGCGGAAATAGAGGAGGTGCCAGCGTAATAATTGCCGCCAATCGGGCCGCGGCCATAGCGCGGGTTGTGATACTGCTTCAGCTCGTCGATATAGGTCTGGTAGGCCCGCGCCAGCAGTTGGTCGACGCTGTCATCATCGTTACCATACTTCGGCGCGCCGTTGATCAACCGCTGGCGCAGCTGCTCGTGGGTCAGACCGTCGAAATCTTCCGCCAGCGCCTTCGCCAGCTCCTGCTGGCCGATGGCGCCCTGATCGAAGACCAGTTTTTTCACCGCCGCGAGGCTGTTGCCGAGGTTGGCGATACCCACCTGCAGGCCGGAAACCCAGTCATACTTCGCGCCGCCTTGCTTAATGCTTTTCGCCCGTTCGATGCAGTCATCGACCAGCGCCGAGCAGAGAATATCGTGGACGTTCTCTTCCAGCATGGTATCGACCACGTACTCAATCTCGATGGATTTACGGGTGTAGTAACGAATCTGGCGGTCCCAGTCGGCCAGCACCTGATCGAAGTTAGCGAAGTTGCCTTTCGACAGGGCGTGCTCCTGCGGCAGGAACACCTGACCGCTGGTGGCATCGCGGCCGCCTTCCAGCGTCGCCAGCATCACCCGCGCGAAGTTAATAAAGCTCATGCCGGTACAGCGGTAGCCCCACTTACCGCCGACCGCGGTTTCAATACAGCCGATAGCCGCGTAATCGTAGGCGTCCTGCGGCTCAATGCCCAGCTTAATGAATTCCGGGATGACGATTTCATCGTTGTTAAACGCCGGCATGCCGAAACCGCAGCGGATCACCTGGACGCAGGCGTCGAGGAAGTCGTTGCTCATCCCGGCGTGGTAGCGCACGCTGAGGTTCGGCTGGGTAGAACGCAGGCGACCGCAGGATTCCAGGATCGCATACGACAGCGGGTTGACCGCGTCCTGCGGCTTACCATCCACCAGATTCTGGCCGCCGATGGTGACGTTCTGGTATAGCGGGCTGCCGGCAGAGGCTTTGGAGTGCGAGCCGGAACGGATCTTATTGACCTCCAGCAGCTTCAGCCAGCAGCTGTGCAGCAGCTCAATGGCCTGTTCGCGATCCAGCGACTGTTGCAACTCAACGTCGCGGCGGTAGTACGGGTAGAGGTACTGGTCCATACGGCCAAAGGATACCGAATGGCCATTGGATTCAATCTGCAGGATAAGTTGAATGAAGTAGCACAGCTGCAGCGCCTGCCAGAAGGTTTTCGGCGGCTCATGGGCGATGACGTCGCAGTTTTCGGCAATCGTCAGCAGTTCGTGGCGGCGTGTTTCGCGGGATTCTGCTGTCGCCATCTCGCGCGCCAGCGCGGCGAAGCGTTTGCTGTGATCGCTGACCGCTTCCAGCACGATATCAATCGCTTTCAGGAACTGCTCGCCATGCAGGTCTTCCAGTACCGTCAAATTGATACGCGAGCGGCGTTCGGCGACTTTCGCACGCATTCCGTCGAGCCCTTTCTCCAGCAGCAAGGGGTAGTTGACCGCGAGGTGAGCATCCCCGGAGGTCATATTGCCTTCCGCCTTAATAATGCCGGTGGCGAGCAGCGCCTTTTGCTCATCGGTGAACATACCGTAGCAGCGGTCTTGTACGGTCTGGCCGCGCCACCATGGGCACACTTCATGCAATACGCGTTTATTCTCCTCGCTGACCGAGAAGCCGGCGCCGGGGCGGTCGGCGAGATCGTCGATCTCTTTCTCAATCCAGCTGACGGTGTATTCCGGGAAAATAGGCGCGGCGCGCACTTCGCTGGCCTGGTTACCGACGATCAGCTCATCGTGCTTGATCCAGATGGTGCGCTCCGCCAGGTGGTGAGCCAGCGCCAGCGCGCGGCGCACCGGGATCGGTTTATCGAGATGCCGCTGATACATCTCCGTATAGTGGCGGGCGCGCTCGGTACAGACCGGCGGCTTGACGATATGCACCAGCGCCATTTTATGGGCCTGGATACGGGCGCTGAGGGTGTTGAGCTTCAGGGTTGTCATAGGGTTATCCTCGTAATATCGCCGTTAGCCCCTTGCTTTGCGCATAATCCTGCGCGAAGGCGAGCAGCTCAGGAGCATCCAGCGGTTTGTCCGGTGCGGTGTAGGGCTGACTGAGTAACTGGTATTTGTTCATTCCCAGCGTGTGGTACGGCAGGAAATGGATCTCGCTGACCTGCAGGCGGTCGGCGGCAAAATCGGTGATCGCGGCAATGTCGGCTTCGCTGGCGTTGAATCCCTGGATCAACGGCACGCGAATAATCATTTTTTTCCCCGCCTGCGCCAGACGCTGCAGGTTATCCAGCACCCGGCGGGCGCTGCCGTCGGTCCACTGCTGAAAAACGGCCTCGTCAACGTGCTTCAGATCGGCGAGAAACAGGTCGACAAAGGGTAAAGACGGTTCAATGTATTTCCACGGCACGTGCAGGCAGGTTTCCACGGCGGTGTGAATGCCTGCCTGATGGCTGGCTTCGAAAAGCGCCTGCGCCAGCGTTGGGTTCATAAAGGGTTCGCCGCCGGAAAGAGTGATGCCGCCGCCGCTGCGATCGTAGAACGGTTTATCACGCAGCACCGTCGCCATGATCTCCTCGACGCTTTTCTCCTCGCCGCACACCGTGAGCGCGGTGGTGGGGCAGCAGTCGCGCAGCGCGGCGATATGGCTGTCGTTAACGTTTTGCCGATCAATGATCAGGCCATCGAGGGTGCGGGTGATAACCGCCGGCGCCGCCTGCTGGCACAGCTCGCAGCCGGCCAGGCACAGCCGCGAGTCATACAGCAGATCTTCGCTACGGGCGCGGCTCTCCGGGTTCTGGCACCAGCGGCAGCCCAGCGAGCAGCCTTTCAGGAAGACGACGGTGCGGATCCCTGGGCCGTCATGGGTGGAATAGCGCTGGATGTTGAAGATCATGGCTTATCCTCTTGTTTGCGTATGAATATAAAAACACTTTCGAATGAAAGTTATGTTGACGCAAATCAACAAGCGGGATGGGGATAAGTCAGAGAGGAGAAAATAACGAGAGCGGTCACAAAACCACCGGCGACTCTCGTCGCCGGTGTGAGGGTCAGTGCGAGCCGCATACCTCGCACTGCGGGTGACGCATCAGCCTCATTTCGCGAAACTGGCAGGTCATGGCATCGTAGATGACGATTTTTCCGCTGGCAGGGGTGCCGTAGCCGCTCAGCAGCTTAATCGCCTCCATCGCCTGCAGCGAACCGATGGTGCCTACCAGCGGGGCCATTACCCCGGCTTCGACGCAGGTGAGGGCATTTTCGCCGAACAGACGGCTCAGGCAGCGGTAGCAGGGTTCGCCATCCTGATAGGTAAAGACGCTGATTTGCCCCTCCATACGGATCGCCGCTCCGGAGACCAGTGGGGTTTTGTGCTGAAAGCAGCCGACGTTAAGCTGGTTGCGAATGGCGACGTTGTCGGTGCAGTCGAGCACCAGATCGTGATCGGCAATCTGCGCCGCCAGCGCGGTCTCATCCAGCAAGGCATTGAGCGGGACCAGACGAACGTGCGGGTTAATGCGCGCCAGCGCCTCGCGGGCGGAATCCACCTTCGGCTGGCCGAGGGTGGCGTCGCTGTGCAGCGTCTGGCGCTGCAGGTTGGAGAGCGAGACAGTGTCGAAATCGAGCAGGGTGAGCTGCCCGACCCCGGCGGCGGCCAGATACTGCGCGGCGGCGCAGCCGAGCCCGCCGAGGCCGACCACTAGCACGCGAGCGGCTTTTAACCGCTCCTGGCCGTCAAAATCAAAACCGCGCAAGACGATCTGCCGGTTATAGCGCAGCATCTCTTCATCGCTCAGCTCAACGGTCATTACAGCCCCCCAAACAGGTGACTGAAGGGTTCGACCTCGACCCATTCGCCTGCTTCAACATGGCCGCGCTCACGCTCCAGCACGATAAAGCAGTTGCCGAGGCTGAAGGAGCTGAAAATGTGCGAGCCCTGATGGCCGGTGGTGTTCACCACCAGTTCGCCGTCCGGGTTGCGCTGCAGAATACCGCGCTGAAAATCGAGGCGGCCAGGCGACTTTTTCAGGCGCGTGGCGGCGCGGACCCGCAGGCGGGGCGCCTGAAGCGGGACGTGCTTGCCCGAGAGTTTCGCCAGCAGGGGTTGCACCAGCTGACAGAAGGTGACGGTGGCGGACACCGGGTTACCCGGCAGGCCGCAGAACCAGCTGCTGCTGAGCTTGCCGAAGGCGAAGGGTTTCCCCGGCTTAATCGCCAGCTTCCAGAAGCCGATCTCCCCCAGCTCTTCGAGGATAGTTTTGGTGTAATCGGCTTCACCCACCGAGACGCCGCCTGAGCTAATGACCACATCGGCCTGCTGGTCGGCGGCGATAAAGGCGTCGCGCAGCTTCGCCGGGTCGTCAGGAATAATGCCGAGGTTAATGACCTCGTAGCCCAACTGCTGCAGCATCAGGTGCACTGCCAGGCGGTTGGTATCGTAAATCTGGCCGTCGCCGAGCGGTTGACCCGGCAGCTGCAGCTCATCGCCGGTTGAGAAGACCGCGACGCGTACCTTGCGCACCACCTCGACCTCGGCAATGCCGAACGAGGCCAGCACCGGCAGCTCGGCCACCGTCAGGGGTGTCCCCGCCGGGAAGACCACCGCGCCGTGGGCAATATCTTCTCCGCGGCGGCGAATATGCTGCCCGGCTTTTACCGGCGCGATAAAGCGCACGCCGGCCTCGGTCTGTTCAGTCTCTTCCTGCATCACCACCGCATCGCAGCCTTCCGGCACCGGCGCGCCGGTCATGATGCGGATACAGGTCCCCGACGGCCAGGCGTCGTTGAACGGCTGGCCGGCGAAGGCCTTACCGGCGACCGGCAGCGCCGCGCCGTCGCGAAGGTCGTTCAGCCGGACGGCATAGCCATCCATCGCCGCGTTATCAAAGCCGGGCACATCCAGCGGGGAGACGATGTCATGGGCGGTCACACGCGAGAAGGCCTGCAACAGCGGTACAGTTTCCGTCGCGTTCAGCGGCGTAATACGATCGAGCATCTGGGCGAGGGCTGTGTCGAGCGGCATCAGTCCGGCGGTAAAATCCATGGGTCACTCCTGCGGGCAAAACAGCGAAAACGCCTATTATGGCAGAAAAGCGGCGCGGGCTGTATGCCACCTGGGTACGAGGCTTTACATCGCCCGCCGCTCTTTCTATATTCAAAAATTGTATAAGACATTCAGCAATATAATGATATCAATACCCTTATTCATGACGTGACCGGCGCCGCGCCGCGGTACGACAGGGCAGGGGCGATCCACTTCATCGTTAAGGACTGGCGAAATGGGCAAGGCGGTTATAGCAATTCACGGCGGCGCAGGGGCGATTTCTCGCGCGCAAATGACGCCGGAGCGGGAGCGAGAGTATGTGGCGGCGCTGTCGACTATCGTCGAAAGCGGGCAGAAAATGTTGGCCGCGGGCGCCAGCGCGCTGGATGCCGTGACCGAGGCCGTTCGGCTGCTGGAGGAGTGTCCGTTGTTCAACGCCGGAATGGGCGCGGTATTTACCCGCGATCAAACCCACGAGCTGGACGCCTGCGTAATGGACGGCTACAGCCTGCAGGCGGGCGCGGTAGCCGGGGTCAAACATTTGCGTAATCCGGTGCTGGCGGCGCGTCTGGTGCTGGAGAAGAGTCCGCACGTATTACTGATCGGCGAGGGGGCGGAAAATTTTGCCATCTCCCACGGGATGGCGCGCGTGGATAACGATCTCTTTTCCACTCCTGAAAGGCTGCTGCAGCTGCAGGAGGCGAAAGCGGGCGGGGAGATTATCCTCGACCACCACGCCGCTCCCCTCGACGAACGCCAGAAAATGGGCACCGTCGGCGCGGTGGCGCTCGATCTGGCCGGCAATCTGGCGGCGGCGACCTCCACCGGCGGCATGACCAACAAACTGCCCGGACGCGTCGGCGACAGCCCGCTGCCGGGCGCGGGGTGTTATGCCAATAATGCCAGCGTGGCGGTCTCCTGTACCGGCACCGGCGAAGTCTTTATGCGCACCCTGGCGGCCTACGATATCGCCGCCCTGATGGAGTATGGGCAGCTCAGTCTCTATTCCGCCTGCGAGCGGGTGGTGATGGAGAAACTGCCGGCTCTCGGCGGCAGCGGCGGGCTGATAGCCGTCGATCGCGAAGGCAACGTCGTTTTACCGTTTAACAGTGAAGGCATGTACCGCGCCTGGTGCTATGCCGGCGATACGCCGACCATTGGCATTTATCGCGAATAGAACAAGGGAGAGGGCGAGTGTCGCAAACTCACGAAACCGATACCTGCGAAGTGCTGGTGGTGCGCAACCTGAACGTGGCGTTCCGCCAGCAGGATGCGCCGGAGGTGCAGGCCGTGCGTCAGCTTTCCTTCAGCCTGCGCCGCGGCGAGACGCTGGCGATAGTGGGTGAGTCCGGTTCGGGAAAATCGGTGACCGCGCTGGCGCTGATGCGTCTGCTAGACGCGGCCAGCAGCGAGGTGAACAGCGAGGGGCTGTGGTTGCGGCGGCGTAACCGGCAGGTGATCGCGCTCAATGAGCAAACGGACGCTGAGATGCGCCGGGTGCGCGGCGCGGATCTGGCCATGATTTTTCAGGAGCCGATGACCTCGCTGAATCCGGTTTTTACCATCGGCGAGCAGATTGCCGAATCCCTGCGCCTGCACCAGGGGCTGGGGCGCGAAGAGGCGCTGCGCGCGGCGAAAAAGATGCTCGATCAGGTGCGTATTCCCCAGGCGGAAGAGATGCTCTCGCGCTATCCGCACCAGCTCTCCGGCGGCATGCGCCAGAGGGTGATGATCGCCATGGCGCTCTCCTGTCGGCCGGCGGTGTTGATAGCCGATGAGCCAACCACGGCGCTGGATGTCACCATCCAGGCGCAAATTCTGCAACTCATTGCCGTCCTGCAAAAGGAGATGGCGATGGGGGTGATCTTTATCACCCACGATATGGGCGTCGTGGCCGATATCGCCGATCGGGTGCTGGTGATGTATCGCGGTGAGGCGGTAGAGACCGGCAGCGTTGAGGAGATCTTTCGTTCGCCGCAGCACCCGTATACGCAGTCGCTGCTGGCGGCGGTCCCGCGGCTGGGGGAGATGCGTGGCCAGGATCTGCCGCGCCGTTTTCCGCTGCCGGGCCAGCCGCTGGCGGAGAGCGAAACGCCCGATACGGTAGTCGCCGGCGAGCCGATCCTGCAGGTGCGTGACCTGGTGGCCCGTTTTCCGGTGCGCGGCGGGCTGCTCAATCGCGTGACGCGCGAAGTGCATGCGGTGGAGAAGGTCAGTTTTGATCTCTGGCCGGGAGAGACCCTGTCGCTGGTGGGCGAGTCCGGCTGCGGCAAGTCGACCACCGGCCGGGCGCTGCTGAGGCTGGTAGAGACCCAGGGAGGCACCATTACCTTCGACGGTCAGCGGATCGATACCCTCGCCGGCGGCAAGCTGCAGGCTCTGCGGCGCAATATTCAGTTTATTTTTCAGGATCCTTACGCCTCGCTTGATCCGCGTCAGACGGTCGGCGATTCGATTATGGAGCCGCTGCGGGTGCATGGCCTGCTGCGTGGGGAAGCAGCGCGTGAGCGGGTCGCCTGGCTGCTGAAGCGCGTGGGGTTGCAGCCGGAGCATGCCTGGCGCTATCCCCATGCCTTTTCCGGCGGCCAGCGGCAGCGGATCTGCATTGCCCGCGCGCTGGCGCTGAATCCGAAGGTGGTGATAGCCGACGAGTCGGTGTCGGCCCTGGATGTCTCCATTCGGGCGCAGATTATCAATCTGATGCTCGACCTGCAGCGCGAGATGGGCATCGCGTTTCTGTTTATTTCCCATGATATGGCGGTGGTGGAGCGCATCAGCCACCGCGTAGCGGTGATGTATCGCGGTCGCATTGTCGAAATAGGCCCGCGCCGCGCGGTGTTTGAAAACCCGCAGCACCCCTATACCCGTAAGCTCATGGCCGCCGTACCGGTGGCCGACCCGGGCCACCGTCATCCGCAGCGGGTCCTGCTGTCTGATGACGTCCCGGGCAATATTTATAAGCGGGGCGAGGAGATCGCCAGCGTGCCGTTGCAGCAGGTCGGGCCGGGCCACTTCGTCGCCCGCGAATCCGCCGATGTGCTGGGCAGAACATAACAACACATAACGCATCTTTTCAGGAGAACACGATGACACAACCTGTTTCACGCAAATGGTGGCTGGCGCTGAGTATCGCGGCGGCCCTGGCGAGCGCTCCCGCCTTTGCCGCCAAAGATGTGGTGGTGGCGGTCGGGTCTAACTTCACGACCCTCGACCCCTATGATGCCAACGATACCCTGTCGCAGGCGGTGGCGAAGTCCTTTTATCAAGGCCTGTTCGGCCTTGATAAAGAGATGAAGCTGCAAAACGTTCTTGCTGAGAGCTATACCGTGTCACCGGACGGCCTGGTGTACACCATTAAGCTCCACAGCGGGGTGAAATTCCAGGATGGCACTGACTTTAACGCCGAGGCGGTAAAGGCTAACCTCGATCGCGCGAGTAACCCGGATAACCATCTCAAGCGCTATAACCTATATAAAAATATCGCCAGTACCGAGGCGGTCGATCCGACTACGGTCAAAATTACCCTGAAGCAGCCCTTCTCGGCGTTTATTAACATTCTCGCCCATCCGGCGACAGCGATGATTTCGCCGGCGGCGCTGAAAAAATATGGTAAGGATATCGGCTTCCACCCGGTGGGCACCGGGCCGTATAAGCTCGACACCTGGAACCAGACGGATTTTGTGAAGGTCAGCAAGTTCGATGGGTACTGGCAGCCGGGGCTGCCAAAGCTGGATTCTATCACCTGGCGTCCGGTGGTGGATAACAATACCCGGGCGGCGATGCTGCAGACCGGCGAGGCGCAGTTCGCCTTCCCGATCCCTTACGAACAGGCGCCGCTGCTGGCGAAAAACAGCAAACTGGAGCTGGTGGCCAGCCCGTCGATCATGCAGCGCTACATCAGCATGAACGTGACGCAGAAGCCGTTCGATAATCCGAAGGTACGGGAAGCCATCAACTATGCGATTAACCGTCAGGCGCTGGTGAAGGTAGCGTTCGCCGGCTACGCCACCCCGGCGACCGGAGTGGTGCCGCCGTCGATCGCCTATGCCCAGACCTACACCGCCTGGCCATACGATCCGGCGAAAGCGCGCCAGCTGCTGAAAGAGGCGGGCTACCCTAACGGTTTCAGCACCACGCTGTGGTCATCGCATAATCACAGCACCGCGCAGAAAGTACTGCAGTTCACCCAGCAGCAGCTGGCGCAGGTGGGGATTAAGGCGCAGGTGACGGCGATGGACGCTGGTCAGCGGGCGGCGGAAGTGGAAGGTAAAGGGCAGAAAGAGAGCGGGGTACGGATGTTCTATACCGGCTGGTCCGCCTCCACGGGTGAAGCCGACTGGGCGCTGTCGCCGCTGTTCGCCTCGCAAAACTGGCCGCCGACGCTGTTTAATACCGCGTTTTACAGCAACCCGCAGGTGGATAACGCGCTGAGCGAGGCGCTGAAAACCACCGATCCGCAACAGAAAACCAAACTCTATAAAGAGGCGCAGGATATTATCTGGAAAGAGTCGCCGTGGGTGCCGCTGGTGGTCGAGAAACTGGTCTCCGCCCACAGCAAGAACCTCACCGGTTTCTATATCCAGCCGGATACCGGCTTTAGCTTCGAACAGGCGGACCTGACGCCGTGATCATGTTCATCTTTATGCGTCCTCTCTCCCGGAATGGGAGGGAGCGATGCTGAATTATGTGATTAAGCGCCTGCTGGGCCTGATCCCCACTCTGCTTATCGTCGCGGTGCTGGTGTTTCTATTCGTCCATATGCTGCCCGGTGACCCGGCGCGGCTGATTGCCGGACCTGAGGCCGATGCCCAGGTGGTGGCGATGGTGCGCCAGCAGCTGGGGCTTGACCAGCCGCTGCATGTCCAGTTCTGGCACTATATCACCAACGTGCTGCGCGGCGATTTTGGCATTTCCATGGCCTCGCGGCGTCCCGTTGCCAGTGAGATTGCCAGTCGCTTTATGCCCACGCTGTGGCTGACGCTGGCCAGCATGAGCTGGGCGGTACTGTTCGGGATGGCGGCGGGGATTGCGGCCGCGGTGTGGCGCAATCGCTGGCCCGACCGTCTGGGAATGGCGCTGGCGGTGAGCGGTATTTCGTTTCCGGCTTTTGCCCTTGGTATGTTGCTGATGCAGGTGTTTTCGGTTGAGCTGGGCTGGCTGCCGACGGTGGGGGCCGACAGCTGGCGGCACTATATTTTGCCGTCGTTGACCCTTGGCGCGGCGGTGGCGGCGGTCATGGCGCGCTTTACCCGCGCGTCATTCGTCGATGTGCTGCATGAAGACTATATGCGCACCGCCCGGGCGAAGGGGGTGAGCGAAACGCGGGTGGTGCTCAAGCATGGTCTGCGCAATGCGATGATCCCGGTGGTGACCATGATGGGGCTGCAGTTCGGCTTTCTGCTCGGCGGGTCGATCGTTGTGGAGAAGGTGTTTAACTGGCCGGGGCTTGGGCGCTTGCTGGTCGATTCGGTGGAGATGCGTGATTACCCGGTGATTCAGGCGGAAGTGCTGCTCTTTTCGCTGGAGTTTATTCTTATCAATTTAGTGGTGGATGTGCTGTACGCGGCCATAAACCCGGCTATCAGGTATAAGTAAGGTGCGATTGCTTAACTGGAGAAGGCAGGCGGCGCTGAACGCCATGCCGGGTATCAGACCCGGCGAGATCCATACCCCCTGGCATGAGTTCTGGCGGCGCTTTCGTCGCCAGCCGGTGGCGATGTGCGCTGGTATTTTCGTGCTGTTGCTGATTGCGGTAGCCATCGTTGCCCCATGGATAGCGCCGTATGATGCGGAAAATTATTTCGACTACGACCGTCTGAACGAGGGGCCTTCGCTGGTGCACTGGTTCGGAGTCGACTCCCTGGGACGGGATATTTTCAGCCGGGTGCTGGTCGGGGCGCAGATCTCGCTGGCCGCCGGGGTACTGGCGGTGCTGATTGGCGCGGCCATCGGCACGGTGCTTGGGCTGCTGGCTGGCTATTATGAGGGCTGGTGGGACCGGCTCATTATGCGACTTTGCGACGTGTTGTTCGCCTTTCCGGGGATCCTGCTGGCGATCGCGGTGGTCGCCGTCATGGGCAGCGGGATGGCCAACGTGATCATCGCCGTGGCGATCTTCTCGATCCCGGCGTTTGCTCGTCTGGTGCGCGGCAATACGCTGGTTCTGAAGCAGCAGACCTTTATTGAATCGGCGCGCAGCATCGGCGCCAGCGACGCCACCATTCTGTTCAACCATATTCTGCCGGGGACGGTGTCATCGATCGTGGTTTATTTCACCATGCGCATTGGGGTATCGATTATTTCGGCGGCCAGTCTGTCGTTTCTCGGCCTCGGCGCGCAGCCGCCCACCCCGGAGTGGGGCGCGATGCTCAACGAGGCGCGGGCGGATATGGTGATGTCTCCGCACGTGGCGCTCTTTCCGGCGGTGGCGATTTTCGTGACCGTGCTGGCGTTTAATCTGCTGGGAGATGGCCTGCGCGATGCGCTGGATCCGAAGTTAAAGGGGTAGGGTGAGTGAAAGCTCCGCCGGGAGTCCTTTATGTTATCTGCGGCTTCAGCGCACATTGCGCTTCCGGATAATTTTCTGCGTTAGGTCTCTCATGGCGCAGGGAGCGGTGTGAGGCGGAAACGACCGCCGGACGGTTCCCTCTCCTCCCGGGAGAGGGCCAGGGTGAGGCGAAGCATCGCTGGAAAGTCCTTTATGTTATCTGTGGCTTCTGCGTAGTTTGCGCTCCCGGTTAATCGTCTGCGTTATGTCTCTTATGGCGCAGCAAAATAACGGCGCAACAGGGCTGCCTGGAAGGTAATCAATGCTTGCCCGTGGCGCTGCGCTTGCGCGGGCCTGGGGGGATGAGCCTACGGGAGGACCCCGTAGGCCGTGGAATGCGCTAAGCCGCTATCCGGGAAGCTGGACTAGACCCGGGTACCCCACAGGTCGTATTCGTCGGCGTGCTCGACTTTCACCCGCACCACGTCGCCCGGCTTAACGCGGGTTTCGCCGTTCAGGTACACCGCGCCGTCGATTTCCGGAGCGTCGGCCATGCTGCGGCCAATGGCGCCTTCTTCATCAACTTCATCTACCAGCACCAGGATTTCGCGCCCCACTTTCTCCTGCAGACGCTCGGCAGAGATCTGCTGCTGCAGCTGCATAAAGCGGTTCCAGCGCTCTTCTTTCACCTCTTCCGGCACCTGGTCCGCCAGCTCGTTGGCGGTAGCGCCTTCAACCGGGCTGTACTTGAAGCAGCCGACGCGGTCGAGACGCGCCTCTTTCAGGAAGTCGAGCAGCATCTGGAAATCTTCTTCCGTTTCGCCCGGGAAGCCCACAATAAAAGTGGAGCGCAGGGTCAGATCCGGGCAAATTTCACGCCACTGCTTAATGCGCGCCAGCTGACGGTCCGCAGAACCTGGACGCTTCATCAGCTTCAGAATACGCGGGCTGGCGTGCTGCAGCGGAATATCGAGGTACGGCAGAATCTTGCCTTCCGCCATCAGCGGGATCACATCGTCAACGTGCGGGTACGGGTAGACATAGTGCAGGCGTACCCAGATGCCGAGCTTCGCCAGCTCTTCGCACAAACTGACCATGCTGGTCTTCACCGGCATACCGTTGTGGAAGCCGGTGCGGTGCTTGACGTCGACGCCGTAGGCGGAGGTGTCCTGCGAAATCACCAGCAGCTCTTTCACGCCGGCGTCAGCGAGGCGTTTGGCTTCGGCCAGCACTTCGCCAATCGGACGGCTCACCAGATCGCCACGCATGGACGGGATGATGCAGAAGGTGCAGCGATGGTTGCAGCCTTCAGAAATTTTTAAGTAGGCGTAGTGGCGCGGCGTCAGCTTAACCCCCTGTTCCGGCACCAGGCTCAGGAACGGGTTGTGCTTCGGCTTCGGCGTATAATGATGGACATGCTCCAGCACCTGCTCATAGCTGTGCGGACCGGTGATCTCCAGCACCTTCGGATGCACTTCGCGGATCTGATCCTCTTTCGCGCCGAGACAGCCGGTGACGATTACCTTGCCGTTCTCTTTCAACGCTTCGCCGATCGCTTCCAGCGATTCCTGCACAGCGCTATCAATAAAGCCGCAGGTGTTAACGATCACCATATCGGCGTTGTCGTAGGTCGGTACGACGTCATAACCTTCGGTGCGCAGTTCGGTCAGGATACGCTCTGAGTCCACGAGGTTTTTCGGGCAGCCCAGGGAGACGAAGCCGATTTTCGGCTGATGCGTGACATTGCTCATAGCTTAAAAAGTGTTCAATTATTGGAATGGTCAGGGCAGGAATTCTACAGATCTTTGCGAAAAAGAGTATAGCTCCGTCGCGGTTAATGGTGAAAAAGCGCCCCCGACCTGTCTTTTACGCCCCCCACCGCCAGAGCGGATCCCACACGCCCCGGAGCAGAGGGGTGGGACACGCTTCTGACAAGCCGTGCGCACAGGCGACTCAAGCCCGGCGTGGCTGCCGGGCAGAGACTTATTGCGCCGGGTTAATGGCTGCGGAGGGGGTGGCGCCGGTTTTTTTCGGCTCGCGCTTATCCTGCAGCGTGAAAATAGAGATCAGGGTAAAGAGCCCGGCGACGCTGCCGAGAATCAGATAGGTGTTGGCGAAGCCAATGGTATCGTACAGATAGCCTGCCAGCGGAGAGTAAATGGCGGTGGCGATCGAGGCGACGAACAGCACCAGCAAATAGACCGTCGAAGAGAGCTTGTGGTCGAAGTTGGCGGCGATGAATTTAAAGACCGATACCAGAATCAACGGCTTCTCCAGAGCATGCATCATTTTCACCGCACCAATCCACACCGGGCCGAGGGGCACGGCTGAGCCGACAATACGTACCGACATGATCAGCCCGGCGATGATCAGCGCCCATTTGGCGCCGGTCCGGTTAACAAACCATGGCATCAGGCAGAGGAACAGGGTTTCACCGCAGACCTGAAGAGACGCGAGGATCCCGTACCAGCGGTTGCCTTCCTCCGGCGTCGGGAACTGTAGCGAGAAGTACTGGGCAAACTGCTGATCGTAGGTGTCGTAAATCTGCGTGACGAACAGGGTAAAGAGCAGCAGCATCCAGAACTGACCATTCTTCGCCAGCTCAAGGGCATGAGAGACCTTCAGCGATTCGCTTCGCGCCACATCGGCGTCGGTTAATTCAATTTTGGTTAGCATAAAGCAGATGGCGGCGATGACAATGGCGAGGCTGGCGAGCCAGAAGGCCAGATTAGGATTGCTGTCGATATATTTACCCACAATCCAGGCCGCCGCTGCCCAGCCTAACGAGCCCCACATCCGCACACGACCATATTCAAACTGATAGCGCCGGGAAATCTTATCGATATAAGAGTCGATTACTCCGCAGCCGGAGTTAAAGATGATCCCCAGATAGATCCCTCCCAGCAAGGCGCCAAACCAAAAGTTGTGCACCAGCAGCGGCGCGTAAACGTAGATAAAGAAGGGGCCCACCGGCAGGAGCAGGGCGACCAGCAGCCAGATAAGCCGTTTTTTCAGGCCGAACTTGTCAGAGATAAAGCCGAAGAAAGGCTGCATCAGCAGGGCGATAAAGGCGTTGACCGAGTAAAGCAGCCCGGTCTTCGTGGCGCTGATGCCAAGATGCTGGGTGGTCCAGATAACGAAGAAAGCCATGGTCGACGACCAGGCGAACAGGTAGAGGAAATCGAAAAGACTCAACAGAAGGTAGTTTCTTTTACCGGACGTCATGTTTCAGTTCCTTGCAAATGGGCAGAGAGAATGTCAGCGATCCGCGGGCCGCGTTCGCTGTTTTCCTGACATGTTATACGTATTACATTAATTATTTGTTATGACATCCGAATTGACGATGGTGCAACAGATCATATGAGGTATTGTGATCATCGCTGCACTAATTTTGTCTCTTATTGCCATTTTCTGTTTATTAATTTCATCTTGAAATTAATTGTGATCGTATAACATTTTTTTTGTTATACACCCTACAATGCGTTAAAGTTGCCACATTGTAAATGATGTTAGAGAACTGGGGATTATTGACCTGGCGCATCATTTTGCACAAAAAATAACCGTATTATGGAAAGGGTAAAGGACGACAGAGGAGGAACCGTGATGACCGTTGACAGACTATACCGCCACCTTCTGCAGAAGCTTATTAACGCCAATATCGATATTGACGCCTATCTGCAACTGCGAAAGGCCAAAGGCTACATGTCAGTCAGCGAAAATGACCATCTGCGTGATAACTTGTTTGAGCTTTGCCGTGAAATGCGTGCGCAGGCGCCGCGCCTGCAGAATGCCATTTCACCGGAGGAGAGGGATGTCCTTCGCCTGGCCGGCGAATCGGTCGCCGCCGCTGCACTATGCCTGATGAGCGGGCATCATGATTGTCCGCTATACATCGCTGTTAACGTAGAGAAGCTAGAACGCTGTCTGACAGGATTGACCTCAAATATTCATAAATTGAATAAATTGGCGCCAATCACTCATGCCTGATCGGCTGAAACCCAGGGGAAGTGAACGCTTCCCCTGTTAAAGGTTATGTAAAAATCCCCGCGCAAATTTCCCCGCTGGCTACCCTTTAGCCCAGAGCTGACGAAAGGAGAATGCCATGCGTCCGATCCCACTGCTGTTGATATTGAGCGCCTTAGCGCTACCAGCCCTGAGCCAGGCCGCGGTGCGGGTGGAGGTATTGCAAAACCGGCTGGCCCAGCCGTGGGGCATGGCCTTTCTGCCTGACGATCAGGGCATACTGATCACCCTGCGCGGCGGCGAGCTCAAGCGCTGGCAGCCGGGTAAAGGTCTGTCGGCGCCGATAGCCGGCGTGCCGCAGGTATGGGCCAACGGCCAGGGTGGCCTACTGGACGTGGCGCTGGCCCCGGATTTCGCCCAGTCGCGGCGGGTGTGGCTGAGCTATGCGGAAAGCGACGCCAGCGGTAAGGCGGGCACCGCGGTGGGCTATGGGCGGTTGAGCGAGGATGCCACGCAGCTGACGAACTTTACCGTGGTCTTTCGCCAGCAGCCGAAGCTCTCCGTCGGCAATCATTTTGGCGGCAGGCTGGTGTTCGACGGCAAAGGATATTTGTTTATCGGGCTGGGCGAAAATAATCAGCGCGCCACCGCCCAGGATCTCAGCAAGCTGCAGGGGAAAGTGGTCCGCCTGACGGAGACCGGAGGTGTACCGCCGGATAACCCTTTTGTCGGCCGGGCTGACGCCAGGCCGGAGATCTGGGCTTACGGCATCCGTAATCCGCAGGGCATGGCGATGAATCCCTGGAGCGAGGCGCTGTGGCTGAACGAGCATGGCCCGCGCGGCGGAGATGAAATTAATATTCCGCAGGCGGGGAAAAATTACGGCTGGCCGCTGGCGACGCACGGTATTAACTACAGCGGCCTGCCCATTCCGGAAGCAAAAGGCAAAACGGTTCCGGGGACCGAACCTCCCCTGTATGTCTGGCCGGTCTCTCCCGGGGTGAGCGGGATGGCCTTTTATTCGGCGCCGACCTTTCCCCAGTGGCAGCATAAGCTATTTATCGGCGCGCTGAAGGAGACATCGCTGATTGTCCTGGCGGTGGACGGTAATCAGGTCCGCGAGGAGGGGAGATTACTGGAGGCGCGCGGAAAACGCATCCGCGATGTTCGCGTGGGACCCGACGGCTATCTGTACGTTTTAACCGACGAGTCTAACGGCGAGCTATTGCGGTTGAGTCCCGAGGCTTAGCCTCAGGTCACCGGGATTTGCACTACTTCGCGCCAGGCAGGACGTTGGCTAATCTGCTGATGCCAGCGCTGCAGATGGGGCCGCGGTTGCCAGCTGTCGAGGATCGACAACAGATTGTAGACGAAGGGAGCGACGGCAATATCGCCAAGGCCGAACTGCTCGCCGGAGAGCCACGGCGTTTTGGCCAGTTCGTCGTCCAGCATGGCGAACAGCGCTTCGCAGGCGCTGATCCCCGCGGCGATGGCCGCCGGGTCGCGCTGCTCCGGCGGCGTTCTCACCAGGCCCATTAATACCGGGCGATGGGCGGGAGAGAGGGTGCCGTTGGACCAATCCATCCACTTTTCCCCTTGCGCGCGCTGCGCCGGCGCGGCCAGCCACAGACGGTCAACGCCATACTGGGCCGCCAGGTAGCGAATAATCGTATTTGATTCCCACAATACCACCCCGGTGGCATCGTCCTTTAACAACGGCACCAGCCCGTTCGGGTTCATCGCCAGATATTCCGGGTCATGATTGAGACCAAACTCCAGCCCGGCGAGGATCTGCTGATAAGGCAGATCCAGCTCCTCCAGCACCCAGCGTACTTTCTTCACGTTGGTCGAGTTATTACGTCCCCACAGTGTAATCATTTTCGCTCCTGAGTTTGTTTCACTGCCGTTGCAGCGCGATCGGCGATCATGTTGGGATAAAGTTAAAAATCCGGCAAGCTTTTTTATTTGGCTGTTATTAAAGGTTTTTATGCTTACTCCCTTCAGCCAGGGGCACTCCTGGGTCACAGGGCCCGGAAAGTGTTTTTACTATTTTACAGGAGTAATATCTATAGGGTGTTACGCTACGAAGGAAAGGGCGTGATCATGGTGTATCTTATTGATAATTAAATCTTTAAATCATGCACGCATCTATAAAAACGCTCCCTCTCCGTCTCGGTTAAAATCTCAATGTCGCCTGAGGGTATAATTTGATGCTGATTATTGCATCGCAATCATCTGAGGAACACAGGTTAATATTAATAAATAGAAAGTCAGTGAAAGAATTATTTTTTTACAGGGATGAACTGTTGTTTTTATCGATCGGATATACATCTTTTTCATCCCACCCAGAAAAAATAGACCATGAGAGGCGCCGACTGGCTGGAAGATATTCTGAAAAATAGCAAAAAAAACCCAGTGACTGGCACTGGGGAGTAAATTTACTCAGGGTTGCATGCTGTTCTCAAGATAATATTCGAGTCTCGAAGTATGGGTTAACCAAAGGTAACCATCAACTTCCATACAGACTACATGGGAAATATACTGTATTAAATAACCAGGAATCCACCCTTACTTTTGTGCTATTTATCTTACCTGGGTAATCACTGCGGGGGTAAGTGGTATATAATGCAATAATCAGTATTTGAATCTATAGCGTTAAACGAGCAGAGCCTGGTAGAGGACTTTACTTTCCCCGGAAGGATTTGAAAAAGGCGGTTAAAATGAATGACTGATAAGGATGGCCAGCATACTATCGCGGTGCTATCAAAACATCCCTGCAAAACGAAATAGGGATAAAAGAAGCACTGGCGAACTGCAGTCTGGAAGAGCGAGTCGTAGAGCTCGATATGGCATCGGACGAGAAGGGTAGGAGATTACCCGGGAAGAGATGTTAACCTTTTCATCAAACCGGCGTGATTAATAACGGGCAACAGAATCAGAGCGGCCCGGGGTTTTGAGAGCAATACTTCTGTAAAGGCCACGGCTGTGGATGCGCTGTTATGAATGTATTTGTAAAATTTATCACCATCCAGAGTCGCCTTGAAAAAAAAAAGCCCAGCGACAGGCTGGGGTGTAATTACACGCATAAAGGGATATGCCATTTTCAACACAATATGCGAATCTTAATTTATGGAATAACTGCGGGTGAGCTACCCGCTTCCATAAAGATTGCAGGGGAAACTATACTGTATTTAATGACCAGGAATCCATCCTTATCGATGTGCTATTTTTCTTACTTGTGTAATACGGAAAGGGAAAATAGCCCGATAAACTATCTTTTACCGATATGCCGACTAAAACAGGAAAGCCGTCTGCCTGCTTATCCAGTGGGCGAATAATTCATATCATTAGCGGGAGGCTCTCCCTTCCTGACCTCAATCCCTAATGGTGGCGTATAGGGGGGATAGCTGATTGATATGCTTTATCAAGGATATTGCGCCTCCATCGGCGGAATGCTATGGCAATCGAAGCCCTGCTGAACATGGCGATCGGGCAGGCCCGATGGAGAGAAAAGTGCGGGCGTTGTTGCTAATTTCCTGAGACGGGCGTAATGACCGTCTCAAGCATAGCCCGGGAGTTCTCAACTGCATTTCAGGCGTAAATAGGGCCTACAGAACCTTCAGGTTTATATTTAAGCGTCTGAGACTTCTACAGCAGCAAGTCAGATGTGGTTATTGTGAGTTCGGAAGTTGAACTGGGCCTCATGGAATGCAACCGGGCCGACATTTTGAGTTTTGTGAAGGGTATCAGCAGTAACAACCATCCCCGGTTCTCAGGTGAAGGGGGGCGAGGCGACTGGATATCACTGGCCAGGCTTTCGCTTACCCCACACGCTCCCGCCATAATGTGAATCTATAACCAGGCAAACCACAATGAAAGACACGCTTGCGACCTCTCTTTAGTAGCATTTTTCCCGAAGGCAAGTGAGCTATGTCATTGAAATTTCGGTGACTAATTGGTTTTGAAAGGCGATTTTTTTCTTGCCATAATAAAGTTAACATTAAGGCGATTACGATCAAAAAAATTGTTCTGATTAAAGCACAGCGGCATGTTATTGCGTAAACTTTAAAAACTTTACCAACTCGCTGTTTCTTTAAGGTCATTTGTACGCTTTACTCACCGGTTGCTGCGGCGCGGTCAGAGTGGCGCGGCATATTTTGTTTGGAAAGGATACTTGGGTGGCTCTTATGATGCATGACGCTTTTTCCCTTCGCGGCCTCGCGGCAGGTTGCGCGCTGTTATTTCTTGTCGCACCTGCGGTGCAGGCTGCGGAACAACTCCCCGACGCCCCTTCAATTGACGCTCGCGCCTGGATCCTGATGGACTATGCCAGCGGGAAGGTGCTCAGCGAAGGCAATGCCGATGAAAAACTCGACCCGGCCAGTCTGACGAAGATCATGACCAGCTACGTGGTAGGGCAGGCAATAAAAGCGGGAAAAATCAAACTGACCGATATGGTGACCGTTGGGCGCGATGCCTGGGCGACCGGCAACCCGGCGCTGCGCGGATCATCGGTGATGTTCCTCAAGCCTGGCATGCAGGTTTCCGTAGAAGATCTGAACAAAGGGGTCATCATTCAGTCCGGTAACGACGCCAGCATTGCGATTGCTGACTACGTAGCGGGCAGCCAGGACGCTTTCGTTAGCCTGATGAACGGCTACGCCAAAAAAATGGGGCTGACCAACACCACCTTTATGACCGTCCACGGCCTTGACGCGCCGGGGCAGTTCAGCACCGCCCGCGATATGGCGCTGCTGACCAAAGCGATGATCCACGACGTACCGGAAGAGTATGCGGTACATAAAGAGAAAGAGTTCACTTTCAATAAAATTCGCCAGCCGAACCGCAACCGCCTGCTGTGGAGCAGCAACCTCAACGCCGATGGCGTGAAAACCGGGACCACCGCCGGGGCCGGCTATAACCTCGTCTCCTCGGCCACTCAGGGTGATATGCGTTTGATCGCCGTGGTGCTGGGGACCAAAACCGACCGCATTCGCTTTAACGAGTCAGAAAAACTGCTGACCTGGGGCTTCCGCTTCTTTGAAACCGTGACGCCGATTAAACCAGATGCCACCTTCGTTACCCAGCGCGTGTGGTTTGGCGATAGCAATGAAGCGAAACTGGGGGCTGGCGAGGCGGGCTCTATCACTTTGCCGAAGGGCCAGCTGAAAAACCTGAAAGCCAGCTATACCTTAAATCAGCCGCAGCTTACCGCGCCGCTGGAGAAGGGACAGGTGGTCGGGACTATCGACTTTAAGCTAAATGATAAAACCATTGAACAGCGTCCGCTGATTGTCATGGAGTCGGTAAAAGAGGGCGGCTTCTTCAGCCGGATGATCGACTTCGTGCTGATGAAACTGCACGGCTGGTTCGGCAGCTGGTTCTCCTGATGCCTGCCCGCGCCCTGCGGGGCGCGGGCAGCGACGCTTCAATACAGTAGGGAAATCTGCTGCGCCTTCGCCAGCGCGACCAGCTCATCATCCGGGCAGATATCGCTGGCGATCACGTCAAATTTCGCTAACGCCCCCATGCGCGCCGGACGCACTTTGCCAAACTTGCTGTGGTCGACCACCAGCACGTGGTAGCGCGCATGACGCATCGCCCAGTGCTTAACCGGCAGCTCTTCCAGGTTATAGCAGGTCGCCCCCTGCTCGCAGTCGATCCCCGCCGCCGAGTAAAAGGCGATATCAGGGCTCAGATGGCTGAGGGTATCCTCAAGGCTCAGCGGCATAAAAATCGCGTTGCTGGCATGAAACTCCCCACCGCACAGGACCGCGCGGCACTGGGGTTTTTCCTGCAGGGCCAGAAAGGTGTTCAGGGAGTAGCAGACGCCGGTGAAGGGAAGGGCATCGTCAATGGCGTCAATAATCCACGGCGTGGTGGTCCCGCAGTCGAAGAAGGCCATCTGATGGGCCTCCAGCAGCGCGGCCGCATGGCGAGCGGCACGGCGTTTTTCCTCGACCAGCCGGGTTTTTTGATCGCTGAGCAGATAATGGGTGGCGCTGCGCGGCTCCAGCACAATGTATCCGCCGAGCAGCACAACCGGGCCGCTGTGGCCATTGAGGTCGCGACGAATGGTCATTTCCGACACCCCAAGCAGGGAAGCGGCTTCTTTCAGATGCAGCTTATCGCTGCGTTTAAGTGCCTGAATGAGCTGACTGATACGTTCGTCACGGCGAGTTTCCATATTCCCTCTGCGCTAAAATCGCCCTGCGGGGGCAGGGCGTTAGCGGGATTTTACCTGTCGCTTGCGGGTTAGTCACGCGGTGGCCGCAGCGACGGCGGCGTTTAGCCGCGCACCCAGCCTTTGCGGATTGGCAAGGAGAAGCAGAGACGATACAGCCGCTGCAGCTGATGGTATAGCGCCGGGCCGAACGTGTGCCAGATCAGCGCCGCGCCAAGGCAGCCGCACATCCCGGCCAGCAGCCCGCCGACCATATCCAGCGGCCAGTGCACGCCGAGATAGACACGGGACCAGGCGATGGCGGCGGCAATGGCCATCAGCAGGGCGCCGGACCACAGGCGATGCCAGAACAGGAAGGCCAGGGCAAAGGTAAAGCTGACGGTGCCATGGTCGCTGGGGAAGGAGTCGTCCGCCGCGTGGTGCAGGAAGTTATAGCCTACGCCGGCGACAAACGGCCGATCGTGCGGATAGAGGTGGCCGATCGCCCACGACACGGTCAGGCTGATCGTCAGCGCCAGCATCAGCTTAAACACCATCTGCCGCTGGGCAGGCCCCCACAGCCACAATGTCACCACCAGCAGAGGTACGATCAGAATCAGATCTTTAGCGATGAAGATCGCCATCTCAATGGCCCACTGCGGCGAGGCAGGCGTCGCGTTGAGCAGGGCGAACAGCGCATAGTTAATTTTTTCCAGCATAGACTTCCAGGCTCGTTGGTCCGATAGCAATTAAGCCGCCTACCCTAAATAAAAGCGGTGCGGAGTTAAAGGCGGCATTGTCTTAAAGATCAGGTTGTTATGAAATCCACTACCATAAAGTCTACGGCTAACAGCCTGAAAAACGTCAGTATATCGTTTGTCACATTGCTGAAACATAAACGGAATATATACACAGGCTGAATAACAGGGGAGAGGCAGGACGATGGCGCACGGCTCGTAATATTGTGCGGTGTCACCCACAATTCACTATCTCCGCGCCGGGAGTTTCATTACACTTTGCGCGATTTTTGATAGATAAGAGATTTCATGCAAAATTATTCGCTTTCAGGCCGCCGCCTCGGAAGGCAGGCGCTGTTGTTCCCGTTATGTCTGGTGCTGTACGAATTTTCCACTTATATCGGCAACGATATGATTCAGCCTGGCATGTTAGCCGTGGTGCAGGAATTTCAGGTGGGCAACGAATGGGTACCTACCTCAATGACTGCCTATCTGGCAGGCGGCATGTTTTTACAGTGGCTGCTGGGGCCGCTGTCGGATCGTATTGGCCGCCGTCCGGTGATGTTGACTGGCGTAGTATGGTTCATCGTCACCTGCCTGGCGACGCTGCTGGCGCAGACCATTGAGCAGTTTACCCTGCTGCGCTTCCTGCAGGGGATCAGCCTGTGCTTTATTGGCGCGGTGGGCTATGCGGCGATACAGGAGTCCTTTGAGGAGGCGGTGTGTATCAAAATCACCGCCCTGATGGCTAACGTGGCGCTGATAGCCCCGCTGCTGGGGCCGCTGGTGGGCGCCGCCTGGGTGCATATCCTGCCGTGGGAGATGATGTTTGTCCTGTTCGCCGTGCTGGCGGCCATCTCGTTCTTCGGCCTGCAGCGGGCGATGCCGGAGACCGCGACGCGGCTGGGCGAAAAGCTGTCGGTGAAAGAGCTGGGCCGCGACTATCGGCTGGTGCTGAAGAACCTGCGCTTCGTCGCCGGCGCGCTGGCCACTGGCTTTGTCAGCCTGCCGCTGCTGGCGTGGATTGCCCAGTCGCCGGTGATTATTATCAGCGGCGAACAGGCCACCAGCTATGAGTACGGCATGCTGCAGGTGCCGATTTTCGGGGCGCTGATTGCCGGCAACCTGGTGCTGGCGCGCCTGACTGCGCGCCGGACCGTGCGCTCGCTGATTATCATGGGCGGTTGGCCGATCATGTTTGGCCTGATCCTCTCTGCGGCGGCGACCGTGGTCTCTTCCCACGCTTATCTGTGGATGACGGCCGGTCTGAGCTTCTACGCCTTCGGGATTGGCCTCGCGAACGCCGGCCTGGTGCGTTTAACCCTGTTCGCCAGCGAGATGAGTAAAGGCACGGTCTCGGCGGCGATGGGAATGCTGCAGATGCTGATCTTCACCGTCGGCATCGAGCTCAGCAAACATGCTTACGAGCTGGGCGGCAACGGGCTGTTCAGCCTGTTTAACCTGCTGGGTGGGGTACTATGGCTGGGGCTGATGATTTACTTTCTGAAAGATAAAAGCGTCGGCAATTCGCAGCAGGGGTAGTTGTTTTCAACCCGGATGCGCTCGCATCCGGGTCTTATCAGGCGAACGGCGCTTCGCGATCCAACACCTTATCAATAATCTGCAGGACACCTTCTTCGTTGTTATGCGGCGCCTGATAGCGGGCGACGGCTTTGACGTCTTCCCGGGCGTTTGCCATGGCAAAGCCAAACCCGGCGTGCTGCAGCATTTCGATATCGTTGCCGCTGTCGCCGAACGCCACCACCTCGTGATCCTCAATGCCCCAGCGCTGCTGCAAAATGCGCAGCCCGTTGGCTTTGTGCACACCCGGGATAATTAAGTCGATGCTGCCGTAGCCGGTGGCCACCGCGGTGACCATGTCCCCCAGCGCCGCGTGCAGCTTCGGCTGAATTTCCGGGATCAGGCTGTCTGGCACGTTGAGACCAAATTTGAGGATGGTGTCATCGAGATGGTTAAAATCATCCACCAGTTCCAGGCGGTGATAATACTTCGCCGCCACCGTCTTCAGCGCGTCGTTGTAGCGATTGAGGGTGTAGGCGCTGCGCTTCCCGCAGGCGATGATTTCGATATTCGGCAACGTCTGCAGATGGTCGACCACGGCGTTGAAGTGGTGAACCGGCAGTTGGCAGTTGAAGACGTCTTCATTGCCGCTCACCACCCAGCCGCCGTTTTCCGCCACGAAGGCGATCTGATGGGCGATCTCCGGGAAAAAGGAGATCAGCTGATAATATTGGTTGCCGCTGGCGACCACGAAGCGAATATTCTGTTCGCGCATTCGCTGGTACTGGGCGAGGAAGCGCGGCCGGTTGTAAGTTTTGGCATCGCTTAAAAAGGTGCCGTCCATATCCACCGCAATCAGTTTGATGCTCATTAGCTGTTCTCCATAACGGGTTCAGATTGTGGCTTAGCCACCGCGCGGGCGACCAGCGCCGCCACCATCACCAGACCCAGCACCACCATCATGGCGCTGCGCAGGCCGAAGTGTTCGCCGAGGAAACCCAGCAGCGGCGGCCCGACGAGGAAAGCGAGATAGCCGGTGATCGCCACCACGCTGACGCGCTTGGGCGCGTCCGGCCCGGTATCGCTGGCGGCGGAGATGGTCAGCGGGAAGCCGAGCGAGGCGCCAATGCCCCACAGCAGCACCGAGATGCCCGCCACCCAGGGGTTATCGACGAAGATGATCAGGCCTATGCCGAGGGCGCCCATAACTGCGCTGCCGCGGACCACCGCCACCCGGCTGTAGCGATCGATAAACCAGCCGCCGGTAAAGCGGCCCAGCGTCATGCCGAGGGTGAAACCGGCATAAATCAGGGAGCCGGAGGTGGGGCTAAAGCCGTGGCCATCCACCATCAGCAGCGGCAGCCAGTCGTTGGCCGAGCCTTCGGCAAAGGCCATCGCCAGGACAATGACGCCGATCAGCAGCAGCTGCGCGTCGCGCCACACCGGCAGACCTTTCGCCTCACCGTGGGCGACTTCGGCGGCATTTTTACCGGTGCCGTCGGGAATGGCGCGGATAGCAATGGCGATGGGCAGGATAGCCACCAGCGCAGCCGCCAGGATGTGCGGGGCGGCCGGCAGACCGAATCCGGTCACTGCCATGCCCACCCCGGCGCCGAACAGGGTGCCAAAGCTGTAGAAGCCATGCATCATCGGCAGCACCGTTTTATTCATCTCCCGCTCGATGGCCGCGCCTTCGACGTTAATAGCGACCTCTGCAGAGCCAAAGCTGGCGCCGAAGATAGCCAGACCGAAGGCGAACAGCGGGGCGGAAGTGACCCATAGCGCCAGGCTGAGCACCAGCATGCCAAGCACGGCGAAGGACATGGTGGTGCGGATGACCTTGCGGGTACCAAAGCGCTTCACCAGCCACGCCGAGCAGAGAATACCGCTCATCGACCCCACCGACAGACCAAACAGCACCACGCCCATCTCTGCGGTGGATAGCGCCAACAGATCGCGGATCGCCGGCGTGCGGGTGGCCCAGGAGGCCATTAACAAGCCGGGGATGAAAAAGAACATAAACAGCGCCCATAGCCGAAGCTGCAGCGCTCTGCGCGAGGATTGCGTCGTCATCCGTAAACGCCTTAAAGGAGAAGAGTGAAGACAACAGTAGCAAGTATGTGTACATTTGTACATAAACCGGAAGAGGAAAATCATGGCCCGTAGACCAAACGATCCGCAGCGCCGCGAGCGCATCCTGCAGGCGACGCTGGATACCATCGCGGCGCACGGCATCCATGCGGTGACGCACCGTAAAATCGCCACCTGCGCGAATGTGCCGCTGGGATCGCTGACCTACTATTTCAGCGGCATTGAGGCGTTAATTGAGGAGGCGTTCAGCCTGTTTACCGCCGAGATGTCGGCGCAGTATCAGCAAGGCTTCGTCGGGGTAACGAACCGGGAACAAGCCTGCGATGCCATCGCGGATCTGATCTTCAGCGCCCAGGTGACCACGGCGCGCAATATGGAGCTGATGTACCAGCTGTACGCGTTCTGCAGCAGTCAGCCGGCGCTGAAGGCGGTGATGCAGAACTGGATGCGGCGCAGCCAGCAGACGCTGGAGCAGTGGTTCGCCCCCGATACCGCCCGCGGTCTCGACGCCTTTATTGAAGGGATGACCTTGCACTTTGTCACCGACCGCGCGCCGCTGTCGAAGGCGGCAATCCGCATGATGGTCGGGCAGCTGGCGGGGGAGAGGGCGCAGGAAGAGGGGCGCTGAAGCGGCGTTTCACCCGGAATGGCTAAACGCAGGCAACAAAAAACCCATTTATATAAATGGGCTATGTAAAACATGGACTTACATAATAATCAATTAGTTACAAAGGTGATAAGGGGTGATAAATGTTAGGGAGTGGCAACCGCTGCCGCCATTTTGTCGCCATTCTTCATCGTGGCAAGTGGGTTAAACCTTAGTGCGGTTTCAAGGTGATCTGGGGCGAGGTGAGCATAACGCATTGTCATTTTAATATCGTGGTGTCCCAGTATTTTTTGCAGGGCGAGTATGTTTCCCCCGGACATCATAAAGTGAGCTGCAAAGGTGTGGCGAAGAACATGCGTTAGCTGGCCACGCGGCAAGATGATAGAAGTTTTATCCATCACTGATGCAAATTGAAAATAGTAGTCATCAAAAAATTTGAACCCCTTCAGCGCGGTGATTTCTTCATATAGCTCCTTGCTGATAGGGATGCTTCTGTTTTTCTTTCCCTTCGTTCTGGTGAACGTGATGCGGTACTTCGTTACCTGCGACCTTGTCAGATTGACTGCCTCTCTCCATCTTGCCCCAGTACTGAGGCAAATCTTCACAACCAGCGTCAACAGCTTATTTTGGCGCTGGCAGTCATACAGAAGTTCTGTAATCTGATCATGTGTCAACCAGGCCATTTCCTTTTCAGCAATAGTAAACTTACGCATGTTTTCAAGAGGGTTTGGCTGAAGCCATTCGCCCAAGCGAATCAGTTCACTAAAGGCACCGCTTAAATAACTTTGTTCAAGATTTACCGTGACAGGGCTAGCGCCATTCTTCCATTTCTCACTGAAATATATCTCTCCCGTTAGGCGTTTATCGCGGTAGTGAGCAAACATTTTTGGGGTGAGCGATGTAGCCAGAGGATTTCCTAGTGCGTCCACGATCAGCAGTAGCTTTTCGTATACGTGTTCGCCAGCAGAAAGCGAAATGCCGTGCAGTTTATACCAGAGGTTAACAATATCTTTTAAAGAGCGCCGATCAGCGACATCGCCCAGCCACGGTTTGGCCGCGGCCTCATCCATCGTGTGGCGCTCAAAGGCCATTGCCTCACCTTTTGTTGCAAATTGCTTTCGAACCCTGCGCCCGGAACGTCCGGCAGGGTAGCATTCACAGAGCCATTTGCCCGTTTCAAGTTTCCGAATAGCCATTCAATACCCCTTATTACTTGCTATGGGGGGTATAATTCACTGTTTATTTATACAGTGTCAATGTTTGATGTTCGCACCATCAAACATTCGACATTAGGTAATAGTGGCATTTAGCTAATGGTTTAAGGTCATTGATCCCACATTCAAAAGATTGGCCGCCAGATATTGGGGCTACAAGCACCCTGCCAACAGGAATACGGGTCAGCTCTTTTATGCTTGTTTTTCCCTCAATTTCAACAACCCATGTTCCATCCGATAGTTCGTCAGTTTTCATGTCTGCGACGTACGGGATTTCGTCATCAAGGATGATTACAGGCTTGCTGAGGTGAGAGGGAAGCATTGCCTTATCGAGCATATAAAAATTGGATTCGTACAGATTCCCATCAATGATTTTCTTACGAGGAACCGCGACCACATCACCCATGGCGTTGTCGTTGGCCGTCTTTATATACTCATTTGGAGAGTTTTCCGCTACGTTATGGAAGGCTTCTCCCTTCCCAAAGGAGAGCCATTCAAGCGAAGCGCCTGTTTCCATCGCGCACTGAATAACCCAGTCTGCGGGAAAAATATCCCTCATCCATCTTGTGCTCATTGTGCTAGTTGATGCGCCAAGCTGTTCGCAAAGCGCCTGTCTTGTCTTGAATCCATAAGCAATTAGTAATCGCTTGATTACTTCCTGTCCGCCTCTATTGAAGTCCATAATTACGCCTTTGGAGTTTTAATTGTTGACTAACTCCATTTGAAGCATTAGCCTTCCGTTTGAAGTACGGAAATGGAGTTATTAATACTTGTCACCGCTAGCTACGGTTTAAGACTCAAACGAGGAATCTTGCACTATGACCACTAACATTTCAATCAATCTGCCTGTCCCTTCAATCTCTAAAGAAAAGTACATCGAACTCACCGGGTTATCTGAAGATACCGTGGATGCCATGCTGAAAGATGGCCGCTTACCTCGCCATCGCTTACGCAAAGATAAGGGTCGTGAAAAAGTCATGATCAATATCGCGGCAATGACAATTGACGCCCTTGCGGGTTGCAACATCGTACTTAACTGATTCGATTTTGAAACGCAGGGAGAGTGTTGACTATGTTTGATTACCAAACTTCTAAACATGCGCACTTTGATGCCGCTTGCCGAGCGTTTGCGCTGGCGCATAACCTGGAAGAAGTTGCAGCGGCTGTGGGAATGCGTCCACAAATGCTGCGCAATAAACTGAATCCTGTGCAACCGCACCGCCTGACGTGTGATGAATTGCTGGCAATTACTGACCACACAGAAGATGCCCGCCTGCTGGATGGGCTTCTGAGCCAGATTAATTGCCTGCCGTCAGTTCCAGTGAACAATGCCACGCCGGGGAATATGCAGTTTTGTGCCCTGACCGCCACCGCCAGTGTCGGCGCGATCGCTGGGGAAGCCGTATCAACGGAGTGCATGACCTCCGCCCGCCGAACTCAAATCCTTGATCGCGCCCGCGATGCCATCCGTAGCCTTTCCGTGCTGGCTTATACCGTTGAAAGCCGTATTCAGTCCGCGCCGGTGCTGGCTGCTGCTGTCGATATCGTGACAACTAACGTCACAGGAATGATGTGAGGGAAAACAATGAAAGCCTTTGTTACCTATTTGAAGCACCAGTCACCACCTATGCAGCTAGCCAGCGTTTCAACTGGCTGGATTGAGCTGCCAGATGGTCAGCGCTGGAATCCCAGCCACGTATATAAATTTACGGCGCATCAACCGCGCCGCCGTTGGTGGCATCGCCTGATGGGATTAGTCCGGGGGCAGTATGGCCATTAATCAGGAACAGCAAAAGCTGGGGCTGGCGCAGCTGCGCAACATACGCCGCAAATATTTCAGTAACAGCAGTGAAGCCGCTGATTGGTGGGACAAGTTAACGCCGGAGTGGCGCGGGGTTGTCCTCCATGCTGCGGGCGTATCTTCCGGATCCGGGGAGTTTAAAGCCAGTCTTAGCAAGTGTTGCTGGCGTGAACTTTTCGAACGTCTGGACTATCGCGCCATGATCCACTTGCGCCAGGGCATATCCAGGGCGCGTCTGACTTTTGAGGGATTCGGTTCGTTGCGGGACTCTGATTTTTCAGCCCGTACAGCACATGACAGACCGATTAAAAAAGCGCATCCGATTAATAGCCGCAACGGGGTGCAGATGATTATTGCGCCTCATATCGTTAGCAAAATGCAGCAGGAGAATCACTAATGTCCATTATTTCAGTAGACGCTAAAGAGCTGGGGCGTGAGCTGGCCGCATGGGGCGTACCACACAATTACGCCATTCTCTTTTTGGAAAAATGCACTGTAAAAAATAATCGTGTTGCCCTGCATCCATTTTTCTTTAATGACACTGAACATATGACCAGCAAGCGCCACTGGCTGGCAGTCAATGCAGCTTACTGGTGCTGTGCATATCGTGAGGCGGAAAGCCAGCTACAGCAGGTGGAAGCGCTGGCCAGCATCCGTTCCATGTATTACATCGCTGGATCGTTGGGTGCTGGTGAAATCAAGGCGCTGATCCAGGAGTGGTGGCGCAATACTTATGAACTGCATAAGGTTCCTGCGCCTAGTTATACCGCCGTACCTATTACCTTTTCTTTCCACTAACTAATCGCCTGATTTTTTGGCCATCCCAATGGTGGCCGGGGATTCTTTTGCCTTAAGGAAGCCAAAATGAACATGACACGTAACCATTTGCACGCAATAAATTCCGGTACTGACCTGCTGGCCATGCTGACCAAAGCAACTGCAGAAGGTAAGGCCGTTGCCGCCGATCTGTGTTCCACTCGCCTGGATAAGCTGGCCACCCATGCCGCAAATGAAGGTTTAAGCGCGGCTGAGATTGTCGAACTGATCCGGGAAGAGGCAGCGGCTATTTGCAGTAAAGGCGGTGCAGCATGGCAGTAAAAACACCGTTGAAATGGGTGGGCAGCAAAGCCCGCCTTATGCCGCAGCTGCTTCCGCATTTACCTGAAGGTAAACGTCTGATTGAGCCGTTTGCCGGTTCCTGCGCCGTAATGATGAATACGGATTATGACGAGTACCTGATTGGTGACATTAATCCTGATCTGGTCAATCTGTATAAGGCCATGGCCTATCATACCGATGCGTTCCTTGTTGAACTGGAAACGCTATTTTCTGCCGGTTCGCTGGGTGAAGAAGAAAGCCGGGCTGTTTTCTATTATGCAGTCCGGGATTTGTTCAATCAGTCAGAGAAGGGGGGCGCAAATTGCGTGGAATCGGCCGCGCGTTTCATGTACCTGAACCGTCACGGCTTTAATGGTCTGTGCCGCTATAACCGGCGCGGGCAGTTCAATGTACCGTTTGGTAAGTACAAGAAACCTTATTTTCCGTTAGATGAAATTCATGCATTTAAGGAAAAGGCAAAGCGGGCAACGTTTATCACCGCTCACTATTCAAAAACGCTTGAATTAGTCCGGGATGGTTATGACGTTATTTATTGTGATCCGCCATACCTGACGGAAAGCGATAATTTTACCGCTTACCATGGAAGCGGTTTTACGCATATGGATCAGGGGAGGCTGGCGCGGAAGTTGCGCCGCCTGGCACGTAAAGGGATTAGTGTTGTTGCCTCAAACAGTAATCTGGAGATGGTGCATTACCTGTATGCCGGTTTTGAGGCGGTGCAGGTGAATGCGCCCCGTAGCGTTGGGGCATCGGCTGTTAGTCAGAAGATGGCCAGTGAGCTGATCCTGAAATCACCACTTGATTCAATTGCAAAGGCCATCGCATGACGTTGGCCTTAGACAAACATTGCGCCGCCGATTCAGCGCGGCGTGATGCTAATCAGTCTGAAGATGCACACGCCATCACACACTGGGCGTATTCCTGGAATGCACCCCGTAAGGCCATTGTAAGCCCGATACCCACATACGAAGAACTACAGCGCCGAGATCGAGAGAATGCGGCGCTGGCTTGCGCCCAGGATTTGCTACAAAAGCAATCTGTGATTGTTCGTATGTCGGTAAATGCGACAGCCAGCAAGCTGGAAAAAGAACAGGGTATAAAGCGCGCAAATGCTTACCTGGCTAAAACCTTCCTTGAACGCATACTGCCGCGTATCAATATTGTTTCAGAGCGTTATCACATCGGCAAAATGACCGCCGATACCGTACGCCTTATGTACCGCTTCAACCACCTGCCTGATATGTCGAAAGAGGATATTGACCTGCTGGCGCAGGATGTTTCGACGTTCATCACAATGGAACTCAGTAGCATAAACGATGAAATGCCGGATGCCGGTGCGCTTAAGTTGCTGCATGCACTTTATGTCCGTGCTGCTGCCATTACTCATGCATTCCGCCAGTCTGCGCCGGATTATGAAAAGTTAATGCGTCGTTGCTTCGAGGAGCCAAAAGCCGCCGCTTCTCTTGCCAAAATGATGTCTGATCAGTGGTGGGCGCTTCGCTTGCGCCGCCATGCGTCAGAGTGGCGCGAGCATTTACATATCGCCCTGAATCACGTCAGCAAAAAGGTCAGCACTTACGCCAGCAAACAGCTTATTCGTGACTGGAAGGAGCAGAAGCGCCGTACGCGGGAATTCCTGAAGTCGATGGAGCTTGAGGATGAATTCGGCAACCGGATTAGCCTGATTGATAAGTACTGGGGGAGCGTGGCCAATCCCGCGATCCGCCGTACAGAAATGATGGTGCGTATTCGTGGATTTGAAAACGTTTGTAATGAGCTGGGGTATGTGGGGGAGTTTTACACCATCACTGCGCCGTCTAAATATCACGCGACTACTATTCATGGCCACCGCAACCGTAAATGGAATGGCAGCAGTCCGGCTGATACCCAGGGATATCTGCGTAAAATCTGGGGACGGATCAGGGCAAAGCTTCACCGGGAAGACTTGCGCGTGTTCGGAATCAGGGTTGCGGAGCCGCATCACGATGGCACGCCACACTGGCACATGTTGCTATTTATGCGTCCTGAAGAGGTTGAACTGGTGCGCGGCATTCTGCGTGATTATGCGATGGATGAAGACCATGGCGAGCTGATCACCGATAAAGCCAGAAAGGCACGCTTTCATGCTGAAAGTATCGATCCGGAAAAAGGGTCAGCAACCGGTTATGTAGCCAAATACATATCAAAAAATATTGATGGCTATGCGCTGGATGATGAACTGGACGACGAAAGCGGCAAGCCAATGAAAGAAGCCGCCGCCGCAGCTGCTGCATGGGCATCATGCTGGCGTATCCGCCAGTTTCAGTTCGTAGGTGGTGCGCCGGTAACGGTATGGCGCGAATTGCGCAGGATGGCTGATCACGATACCGCGATGGGGTTAAGCGTTGAATTTGCTGCGGTACATGATGCTGCTGACAGCGGAGACTGGGCGAAATATATCAATGAGCAGGGCGGACCATTCGTAAGACGGGATGAGCTGATCGCACGCACATGGTATGAAACCAGCCCGGAATTTAACGCATATGGTGAAGAAATTGTGCGGATTAAGGGGGTTTTCTCTCCTGCCGTTGGCATGGATGTACCCATTTTAACCCGGATTACAAAGTGGAAGATTGTTCCGAAGTTAGCCGCCGATCAGGCGGCAGCTGTTAGCGGCGCGAATGCGCCGCCTAGGAGTTCTGTCAATAACTGTACGGAGGGAGGAATCCGAAGAAGGTTAAAAAATGAATTAACTGGCCGGGGGCTTGCCGGTACGGATGAAGAAATAGGCATTCTGATGCGCGGCGGCGGTTTGAGTTTTGGTAATAATTCGCTGGTTTACCGTAATGACAGGTTGCAGGAAAACCGTATGAAACCGGAAGACGAAATCTGGCCAGACTGGAGGTGATGCCGTGTAAGTGTGTGATATACATACCGTAAATTATTCATCACATGAATTTTCATTTCACATATTGTGTGTTTAGGTGTACTGTATGTTTATACAGTTATTTTGCGTGGGAGGATGCTGTGCAGGATTTGTTTTTTGAAACCGTTGCTTTTCAACGGATCGCTTTAGTTGCAAAACTTATGGCAACTGCGGATTGCTCAGAAGAAGAGAAAGATTTAGCGCTGGCCTGGTTGAGTGAAATGACAATGGCACTGGGTAAAAGACTGGATGAACATGAAAAAAAATACCCCCGTAACGGGGGCGATTCACGCAGCCGGTGCCGCTTTCAGTAAGTCCAGCGCCATCTGCTTCTGATCGGGTGACAGATTTTTTAGCAACGTTTGTACTAAAGCATCACCCGTTTTTGCGCTGGGGCTAAGAGTGTGGGAAAACGTCAAATTCATTACAAAAGTGTGCCCACACTCCACATCTGCGCAGGCGCAATAAATATCAGCAATCTGCCGGTGTTTCCGGTTTGTCTTTCGAATTACAGCCTTTGAGCCGCATTCCGGGCATTCAATCTTCAGGACTCTCATATTCCACTCTCCGGCTGTCAAAATATGCCTGGATTTTAACCCTTTTCGCCTCATGCTGCATCCTTATCCGTTGATTCATCTGCGAATTTAAGATGCAGATGCGCCGGAATTTCCGGATCATTGTTCACAGCTTTGGCCATGCGCCGCTGAATGGGGCGAACTTCATTCTTTTTGTAGGTGCGTTCCACTTTTTCAGGATCGCCAAGTCCTGCGGTATTCTGCGGCACAATACCTGCCAGCCCGGCCGGGAAGCGGTGAGCGTTCAGAATGTCCTGCGCACTGATATTTTTCACGCTGGCAAATTCATCCTTTGCTGAAATATCCCCCATTTCGATAAATTTAATGGCGTCACCGTCGCCGCCAGGGATATTCACCAGAATGGTGGAGAAGTTCCCGATCCCTTTGCTGTCACGCAGCTGCTGTTCAATCTCTTCTTCCATTTCATCCGTCATGCTGGGGTCACGGGTATACAGGATGCCGCCAGTATGTGCCCCATTGTGGTAGTAGCGGCGGCGAAAAATCACCGCTTCACTGTTCAGCAGGGCGGAATGAATGCCGCCGATATAGTCCGGCAGGCCGTAAATGTGCTGCTGCGGGTCATACATCTTGATAAAAATGATGTCTTCTTCAGGGAATACCAGTGGTTTCCCTTCCTGTAGTACCACGTAATCACCAGGCACATTACGATCATCATCCCGGACTTTGCGTCGGCGCAGGTAAAGGCCGGGAAGAGGTTCCAGGCCGATAACGTCACCCCAGCCGTTGCGGATTTTCGCAATAGCTACATCACCAAACGTCAGATAATCAAATGCGGCCGCTTCCAGTTCATCATCCGTGAGACCACCGCCCAGATAATCTGCCGTCACCATATTTTTACGGGCATGAATAATGCCACCGTGCTGGCCGTTCAGGTTAATCAGCTGTGCCAGCGCCAGCCGATCAATAGGCTGGGTAAAATGGTCGGCGGCATTGTCGTACCAGATATCCCGGTAATCCGTGCCGGTAGTCAGTACAGGTTCCGGTTTACCGAAAGAAATGATGCTCATTTTTTTTGCTTTGTCGCCGCGCTTATTCCGGGCGTTATATCGTTTTTTCGTCATGCTGCCTTCTTCATTCTCCAGCGGGATTTTGGTTTGTTTTCATAGTTAAGCGGTTCGTTATGCAGGGCGTGCGTGATCGCCCAGAACGATTCTGCATGGCCAGTTTCGGGGCTGCGGTCTGCGACAAAGGTCATGGCATTCCCGCTTTGCGTGGTTGTGCGTCGGATGGCCATGAAGCTGGCCGGGATCTCTTTCAGGTTTTTATCCCACTCGATACGCTGGCTTTCGACCACATCCGCGGCTTTCAGTACCAGCTGGTTTTTGGTGTTCAGGTCGTAGCGGATAGGCACGGCCACGCGCATAGCAAAGTGCTGGATATTGTCAAAAACGCCCTGGCCTATGCCGGTGACATCAACACCCAGATAAGTGAAGTTATATTTTTTAAACAGGCTTTCTATCTGCTTTGCCTGCCAGCGGAAGTTCATGCCTTTCCAGTTAAACACCGCCAGTACGCGGAATTTTTCTGCGGCCAGTTCAGGTGGGGCAATAATGACGAAGCAGGACAAATCGCCGCTGCGTGCCGGGTCAAAACCACCCCATACCGGACGATTGCCAAATGGCCGGGCGGCGTTGGGGTCGTGATCCTGCCACGTCTCAATTTCGACGCCGCAGGCTTCCAGGTCGGAAAAGCTGAAAACGGAATCCTGGCTGTCCACGAAAACGCACATATACAACATGTTGAATGTGGTTTCGTTGTAGCGGTTCCGTAGCTTATCGATGCTGGCCAGATTAAAGCCACCGGCGATCGCATCTTCCATCGTAATGATATAGCGCCACTGGCCATCGGGGCAGAGTCGGCCACCGTTGCGCATTTCGTCAAATGACGGGAATTTGATAGCCGCGCGTTTTTTACTGCCCTGTTTCCATTCCTCGCCAGTCCAGAACGGGTAAGCCTGGTGCGTTTTGGCGGATGGAGTGGAAAAGTAGGTGGTACGCCATTTATCGTGTGTGGCCATCGCGCTGGCCACTTCATTCAGCCTGGCAAAGTTCGGTACCCAAAAATATTCGTCACAGTACAGGTGGCCGCTGTAGGACTGGGCGGTGTTTTTGTTGGTGGAAAGGAAACGTAATTCTGCGCCGTTGCTTAAACGGATCGGATTGCCGGTTAGTGTGATGCCAAAATACTGCTCGGCGATATTGACGATATAAGAGCGAAAAACCTCTGCCTGGGCTTTGGACGCTGACAGGAAAATTTGCGGATCGCCGGTCATGACCGCGTTTTCAAATGCCTCATAAGCAAAGTACCAGGTTGCGCCGATCTGGCGGCTTTTCAGGATGTTGCGCACCGCCTGACCAATATTCTGGCGAAGGTGTTTCTGGTAGCCGAAAAGATGTTCCTCCGCCCAGGTGTCAAAATCCTCCTGGGTAAGCGATGAAATATCGTTTTTCTTGTACCTGCGCTTGCTGCGGGGTTCGCCATCGTCGCTGTCTTGCGCCGCAGCTGCTTGCCCGTTCCCCCGGTTTGCCAGCATCTTTTCTTTATGTTTATTACTTTGCGCTCGCAGCTTAGTGGCATGAGCAATAAGTAAATCCATCTCTTTCAGGTCGAGATCGGTTTTATTATCGCGCCCGGCCAGCAACTGGTAACGGCGTTCAATCGCCTCTTCAGTACTTTCATGGCTGAGTAAATCAGCCCAGCTGTATTTCTCCGCCCAGTAGTAAACGATCCGCGCATTCGGCAGATTTAATTCAGATGCAATTTCTTTTGGCGTATAGCGACGCAAATACAGCGCCCGCACTACGCCTTTTAATTCTTCAGAGTATTTAGCCATAGATTTAATTATGCCGCGGCTATGACGAAAAAACGGTGGTGTTAATTCGTACCTGTTCGGCAAAGGGCGGTTATCCGAATTAACCAGAATTAAGTCGAGTGCGTGCTTTCTGCAATCCGGCAATAATTGGAATCACAGCAGGAAATCAGTTAATCGGCAGGGGAGGGAATATGTGTCGCATTTAAAAACTGACTGGCTGTGTGTTGCTACAGAAGGGGATACCGTAGACGGCAGGGAGATTAAAAGGCAGTGGATTATCGATATGGGGGAAACCTACAACTATAACCACTATGTCGCTTTAATCTGGCCAGAACATGAAGATGATTGCGGTAATTTTGGTGAAGTACTGGAAGCCACCTGGCACGATGGCAACGATGGGTTAGCGCGGCTGTATGTCAGCCTGTGCCCGAATATGCGCCTTATCTTTGCCAACCATGAAGACCAGCTTTTGTTCTTTTCAATTGAGCCGGAAGAGAACTGGCGCGGCAGTGGGCGTACTTACCTGAAAGGACTGGCGGTGACAGATACTCCGGCCAGCGTTGGCACCACACGGCTGCGCTTTAGCAGTCGGCGCAAAAAATTAACGAAACAGGGATATTACAGTTGCGTAATTTCCCGCGACGGTAAAATTAAACAGGAAGAAAGAATGAAGAACTGGCAGAAATTATTTGGTATTAAACCGAAATTTGAAGAAGAGAATCCAGGCGATAATCCGGCACCGGATGATGATAAATTGCAGGCGCTGGCTAATGCTCTTAATGAGCTGGAAGGTCGTGTGGCCAAAATTGAAAATCAGCTGGGTGATGTAAAAGACGATGTTGATACCATTGCAGAAGTAGTGGATACAGAAGAGTTTTCTGTTATTCGTGATAATGCAAAAGATATCGTTAAACGCTTCAGTGATTTGGGTAGTAAGTCAAGCCGTACTCAGGGGCGTAATATCAAGGATAAGCCGGGCAGCTTTAAATTCCTGTAACTTTCAGTACGTCAATTAACACCGAATAATTTTTATATCGCTTAAATGCGAGGGAGTTTTATGCACCTTAATAACCGTGCGCGGGATTTACTGGATAAATACTCGGCGGGGATGGCGCAGCAATTAGGCGCACCGGATACCCGTCGTTATTTTTCCCTGAATGACCCGCAGGAAAATGATTTACGTCTCGCCATGCTGGAATCCGTGGAATTCCTGAACATGATCACCTGTCTGGACGTTGACCAGCTGAGTGGCCAGGTTATTTCCGTTGGTAATTCCAGACTGCATACCGGGCGTAGCGCTACCGGGCGTTTTGTGCAGCAGGTAGGCGTGGATGGTAATGACTATTCGCTGGTTGAAACAGACAGCTGCGCTGCACTGCGCTGGGATCTGCTTTCTGTCTGGGCGAACGCCGGAAAAGAAGAAAATGAATTCTTTAATCTGGTGCAGGCATTTACCACCCAGGCTTTTGCGCTCGATATGTTGCGCATTGGTTTTAATGGCCAGAGCCGCGCTAAAACCACCGATCCAGAAGCTAACCCCAATGGCGAGGACGTGAACATCGGTTGGCATGAGCGCATGAAAACGCTTTTGGGTGGCAACCAGATTATGACAGATAAGGTCGTGCTGGATGAGGCCGGGGATTACAAGTCACTGGATGCAATGGCCTCCGATCTGATTAACGCCAAAATTCCTGCGCAGTTTCGTAATGACCCGCGCCTTGTCGTGCTGGTTGGTGCTGACCTGGTGGCGGCGGAACAATACCGGCTTTATCAGGCGGCTGATCGTCCGACTGAGAAGATTGCGGCGCAGATGCTGGGTAGCACTATTGCAGGCCGTAAAGCGATTATTCCGCCGTTTATGCCGGGTAAGCGCATGGTGGTGACACCGCTTTCTAATCTGCATATCTATACCCAGCGTAATACGCGTCAGCGTAAAGCCCGCTTTGAAGATGATCGCAAACAGTTTGAAAACAGCTATCTGCGTAATGAGGGATATGCGATTGAAGTACCGGAGCTGTATGCGGCGATCGATGAATCAGCCGTCACCATCGGTGAAGTGACCGAACCTGTGGAGGGTTAAGCATGGCACTTTCTCCCGCACAGCGGCACAGCCAGCGTATTGCCACGGAACAGCGACTGAAACAGAGCCAGGCGGTGGACAGCAGCGAAAGCATGCACATCCTGATTGCTGCGCTGGAAAAGGACGTAGCGCAGGCCAGAAGCATTCAGTTTATTCCAGATCGTGTTGCGTTTAAGCGCGATGTGTTGCTGCCGCGCTGGATGCCAACCGTTGAAGCCTATCTGGCCACCGGGCAGGTCTATGCAAACCCGGTGCTGGCATGGTGCGTTATCTGGCTGTTTGACGTGGGCGATCTGGATAAGGCACTGGACTGGGCGGATATCGCAATCAGCCAGCAGCAGGCCACACCAGACCGTCTGCGCAGCAACTTTCCTACATTTGTGGCGGATACCATGCTGGCCTGGGCGGAAGAGTCAGCCGGGCGTGGGGAAAGTATTGAGCCGTATTTTTCCCGCACGTTTGACCGTGTGGCTAACACCTGGCGCTTACATGAGCAGGTGACGGCCAAATGGTTCAAGTTTGCCGGGCTGGAGCTGTTGCGCGGGGAGGATGGCCAGAAAACGGCAGCGGGCGTGGATGATGTGGCCACACTGGAAAAGGCCGATCAACTGCTGGCTATTGCAGAGCGGCATTATTTCAGGGTTGGCGTAAAAACTGCCCGGCAGACCATCGCCGCACGTCTGCGCAAATTGACGCAGGTTTAAAGACTACCGACAGCCAGGCGGACGCGGTGGAGGGCAGCGTACAGACCGTACAACTGCGCCGTGGAAACCGGACAGTCCGCCTTTTTCGGGGGATATATGTTTAGTGGCAAGCCGCTGGATTATCAGGATGAACCGCTGACCAATAACGGCTTCTGGCCTGATCTCAACCTGAAAGATTTTCAGGCGCAGCGGTCACTGCCTGCTGATATCGATGCGGATACCATCGCGCAGGCACTGATCGCAGCCGTCGCAGAGGTCAATGCTGAGCTGGAGCGGGTTGAATCTGGCTGGCAGGCAAAGGGATATGCCCAGGCCACGGAAGTACCGGGGGTAAGCATGGGCGGGCTGAATAGCCTGTGCGCCCAGTACACAAAGGCTGTTCTTGCCAGGGCAAAGGCCGATTTACTGGGGGAGTTTGCCACCATCGGACGGCGTGAAACGCATCCGGGGCAGGAAAGCCTGGAAACGCGTGCGGGGCTATTGGCGGAAGCATCGGTGGTGATCCGCCGTATGAAAGGACTTAAACGGGCAACGGTGAAAAAAGTATGAGCCAGACACAACTGGAAAACCTGACCGCTTTCTTTCAGGCGAATGTCCCGCCACGGGCGATGCAGTCATTTGATAGCGTGCTTGATGAAATGGAATTCATTCCCGCTGCCAGGGATTTAGGGCTGGGGCAGTACCGGCAGGCCGTTATCCGTTATGACGCGGTATTGAGCTGGGCGCGTTTCCCGTACCGACTTTGCCCGCCGCAACTGCTGATGTCACTGCTGGCAGCATGGCTGGACGAGGCGGATCGGGAACTGCTTGACGAAATCGGGGTAACGGAAGCCGATCCGCAGTGGGATGTATCTGTGGAGGATGAAGAAACCGCCACCGTAGTGCTGAGCGTACCAATGGCGGAAGAACTGGTGATTAAGCAGGATGAAAACGGCGCTATTCCGTGGCGTGGTGAGCGCTGGTCACTGGTTAATCCTGAAATCTGGACGGCGATCCACGCCAGCGTTTATGGCGTGGATGAAACCGGTGCGCCTATCGGGGTGGAAGAGTGATCGCGGGCGGCGAGCTGAATAAAGCGCAACTGGCTGCGCTGCGCAAGGCACTGGCAGCAATGGAGCTGCCGCCGAAGAAGCGCCAGCGGTTGTTATGGCGTATGGCCAAATACGGCGTTATCGCCGCCGCAAAACGCCATGTGCGCAATCAGGAATCACCGGAGGGAAGCGCCTGGCCGGGAAGGAAAACACGCCGTAAAGGGAAGATGCTGCGCAATATGCCAAAACTGCTGCATATCCGGGAAATGCCCGAAATCCAGGCTGTGCGGATTTATCTGCAGGGTGGAGGCTACCGGAACGGGGATACACCGGTACCCGCAGGCACCGTGGGTTACTCGCAGCAAAATGGGATGCGTGTTCGTGTCAGTCGTGCCAGCCAGCCACGGCAGGACGGGGGCGCAAAGATGGCCACGGCGGCGCAGGCAAAGAAATTACGCGCCCTGGGGTACCGGGTGCGCCGGGGGAAACGCTGGAAAAAGCCAACCCTGGGTGAAATCACCACATCCATGCCTTACAGCCAGGCGGGGTTGCTGATACGAAAACTCAGCGGCAAGGCGGTTAAAACGAGCTGGACAATTGATCTGCCTGCCCGTGTGTTTCTGGGTATGGGGGAGGATGAATTTAACAAGGCGCTGGCACGGCAGCTGCAGGCCATTGGCTTTGGCTGGGATGTAAATGCGCAGGATATCAGGGGGAGAACATGACCTGGCCAAATGTAGGAGTTAACCAGCTGAATCAGCTGCAGGGGGAAACCAGTGAGGTGGAACGCTGCGTGCTGTTTGTCGGCAAGGGCGCGGTAAATATGGGTAAGACGCTGGCGGTTAATACCCAGAGTGATTTTGACAAATTGCTGGGTGAAGGTGACAGCCCGCTGAAAAGTGACGTACTGGCCGCGATGAAAAATGCCGGGCAGAACTGGTGGGGGTTCGTGCATGTGCTGCCGTCCGATGCGGAGGGGGATGCATGGGTGAAAGCCGTTAAGGCTGCGCAGGTATCGTGTTCCGTGGAGGGGGTGGTGCTGTCAGACGATATTTCCACTAAAGAGGCAATTAATCAGGCGGTTGCACTGCGGGCGGATCTGATCGCGAAGTTTGGCCGCTGGGTGTGGTTCCTGCTTGCGGTACAGGGAATGCAGGACAAGGAAAGCCAGGCTGATTACCTGGCACGCGCTTCCACGCTGCAGGATGGCATTGCGGAAAAAGCGGTGCAGCTGGTACCGCGCCTGTTTGGCCATGAGCCGGGCGTGCTTGCTGGCCGGTTATGTAATCGTGCAGTGACCATCGCTGACAGCCCGGCGCGAGTCCAGACCGGCGCACTGCTTGATCTGGGGAGTGATGAATTGCCGGTGGACGGCACCGGTGAAGTTCTGGAGCTGGCCACGCTGCAGGCACTGGAAATGCAGCGCTACAGCGTGCCGATGTGGTACCCGGACTATGACGGCTTTTACTGGGCAGATGGGCGTACCCTGGACGTGGAAGGGGGGGATTATCAGTCCATTGAAACGCTGCGCATTGCTGATAAGGCCGCGCGTCGTATCCGTCTCCTGGCTATCGGCAAGATCGGTGATCGTTCTCTGAACAGCACGCCGGGCAGTATCGAGGCGCACCAGTCACTTTTCATGAAGCCACTGCGCGAGATGTCCACCGCCGCCAGCATCAATGGCGTGGCGTTTCCGGGCGAAGTGAAGCCGCCGCAGGATGGTGATGTGGCCATTGTGTGGAAGAGTAAGAAAGCGGTGGATATTTACATTGTGGTGCGCACGTATGAAGTGCCGCTGCAGATTACGATCAATCTGATGCTGGATGCCAGCCTGGAGACTGCCGCATGAGTAAGCGTATTTCGGGGATGTCGTTTGATGTCTATCTGGATGGTGATCTGATCCATATCGAGAAAATTTCACTGGATATCACCGATAACAGCGCCGCCGCGCAGACGCGTGGTGTGCCGGATGGCCATGTGGATGGTGATGTGTCGGCTGAGGGTGAAATTGAAGTCAGTTCCAAAGTGATGAAGGTACTGACCGCAAAAGCCCGCGCAGCGGGTTCATGGCGGGGCATCCCGGCTGTGGATTTCCTTTTCTACGCGAAAGCCGGCAGCGAGGAAATGAAGGTGGAAACGTTCGGCAATAAGCTGCAGGTCAGCAATCTGCTGGATATTGATCCAAAAGGTGGCACGGTGGCCACGCACAAAATCAAGTACTTCGTGACCAGTCCGAAGTTTATCAACATCAATGGTGTTCCGTATCTGGAGCCGGAAGCCACGGAAAACCTGATCGGATAAGGGGCAGGGATGCAGGACTATGAAAAAGGGTTTATCGCCCTGGCGGTGATGGGGGCGCTGATTGCGCTGGGCAAGATGCTTAACAGCGGGGAACCAATAACTCTGCGCCTGGTTGCGGGGCGTGTCATTGTCGGCAGCGCCCTGTCAGTGGCTGCAGGGGTGGCGTTGTACTTTGTTCCGGATATCCACCCCCTGGCACTGGCCGGGTTTGGTTCCGCACTGGGTATTCTCGGCCTGAATGGCGTTGAAGCCTGGCTGCGTCGCAAGGGGATTGATTTTTTAGGTAAGGGGGGCAGGAAGTGACACTAAGCGAAAAGCAACAACGATTTACGTCGATGATTGCGTTGTTAATCCAGTATGCAAATGCAAACGGTATGCAGTTGACCTTTGGTGAAGCGTATCGCACGCCTGAGCAGGCGGCGCTGAACGCAAAGAAAGGCAGCGGTATTTCCAATAGCCTCCATACCCAGCGGCTGGCTGTAGATTTTAATCTGTTTGTGAAGGGTGAGTATAAAACCCGCACAGAAGATTACCTGCCGCTGGGTGAATACTGGGAAAAGCTGGGCGGTAGCTGGGGCGGACGCTTCAGGTCTAACCCGGACGGAAACCACTTCAGCCTGGAACATAACGGGGTGCGCTGATGGATAAGCTGACGGTGGGGGTGGTGATGCTGGCCATGATGGCGTTTGCCTGCGGCTGGAAGGTTGCCAGCTGGCAGCGTGACAGTGTTGATCTGGCTATCCGTAAAACAGCCACTGCCACCGGCACGCAGCTGGCCAGTGCGGCCAGCGCATCCGGGCGAAAACTGGAAGAAAAGCTGGAGGCTTTAAAGAATGCACCACCGCGTGAAATTCGCACGGAAGTGGTTAAGCCGGTGTTTACTAACGTGTGCCTGTCTGCTGATTTTGTCAGCATGTACAACGATGCCACCGCCAGCACAGAACGTGCGTTATCAGGAAAACCTGAAAACTAAATGCGCCGTGCAGCTGCCGCGCCTGAAGGGCACGCAGGGCAAAGACGCAGCAGAACTGTTAACCCTTTATCTGGAAATGTACGGCCAGTGTGCGGCACGTCATAACCAGTTAATTGATGAAATTAATTTACGAGAGAATATATTAAATGGAACAAATTAAATTAGTGGTCTGTGGTACGCCTGTTATTTTTGAACCCAACCAAACGGCATACAACAAATTCATTAACGAAATGGCAATGGATAATAAAGTTGCGCCCGCACATAACTACCTGACCCGTATTGTGGCGGCAGAAAGTAAAGATGCGCTGGATGATATTCTGAAACGTCCGGGGGCAGCAATTCAATTAGCCGGAAAGGTGAATGAAATTTATGCGCCTGAGCTGGAAATTGAAGTAAAAAACTGAGTAAGCGAGTCCGTTCTATTGAAAATAACGGACTCGACCAGTATTTAATTTTACGTCGCCACTATTTACCGCAGGGTAATGATTCCATAGATGATATTGCAGCCGCGATATGGCTTGATAATCGTCACTGGGAAAATATGCATATTGCCATTGCTAACGGAATCAGTACCGCATTTAAAGGCACAGAATGAAACAGTTAGATTTTACATTAAGCCTGATTGATAAATTATCGCGCCCGTTAAAACAGGTGCAGAACAATGTCACCGGCTTTGCTGAAAAATCAAATGCGGCATTTATGCGTATTGGTGGCGGTGTGCTGGCGCTGGCGGGCGCGGGGATGGCCATTAAAGGCGCATTATCACCGGCAATTGAAATGTATGACGCGCTGACCGATGCAGCGGCAAAAGGCATTGGTAGTTCTGTCCTGAAAACCGTGCAGCGGGATGCGCTGGCATTCAGCACGACCTACGGTGCCAGCGCGGTGGAGTTTGTGCAATCCACCGAAAGCATTAACGCATCCATTGCCGGGCTGACCGGCAATGAGCTGCCGAAGGTGACAAAAGTTGCCAATACACTGGCGTTTGCCCTGAAATCCACTGCTGCAGACACGGCAGAATTTATGGGGCAAATGTATGGCAATTTCTCAGCCGAGGCGGAGCGCCTGGGCAAAGTCCAGTTTGCCGAGCAGCTGGCAGGGAAAATGGTGTACATGCGCAAAACCTTTGGCACGGAAATGGCCACTATCAAGGATTTGATGGAAGGGGCGCGCGGCGTGGGTACAAACTATGGCGTGGGGCTGGATGAACAGCTGGCCGTACTGGGGCAATTAAGCCGCACACTGGGTACGGAAGCCAGCAGCGCTTATGAAGGTTTTATGACGGGAGCCATTGATGGCGCTACAAAGCTGGGGCTGTCGTTCACTGATGCCACCGGCAAAATGTTGTCCATGCCGGAAATGTTGATCAAGCTGCAGGGCAAATACGGCAAAAGCCTGGAAGGGAACCTGAAAGCGCAGGCGGAACTGGATGCCGCTTTTGGTGACAGTTCCGCCGTGGTGAAACAGCTGTATGGCAATGTGGCGTTGTTACAGCGAAATATTACGGAGTTGGGCGGGGCAGATGGCCTGCGGCGTACCCAGGAAATGGCCACAAAGATGGTAAAACCCTGGGATCGCTTCGTTGCCATCCTGCAGGCAATCAAGACGGTCATTGGCCTGACGTTGATCCCGGTATTGTATCCATTACTAAACCGCCTGGCGGATATGGGGCAGACTTTTGCCCGCTGGATGCAGATGTTTCCCAATATCGCCCGTGTAGTTGGGTATGCCTCGATGGCGTTGCTAAGTTTTGCCGTCGTGGGCGCAACGGTAAACATCGTTATGGGCGTATGCAAATTTATCATGTTAGGGCTGGCGGGGATCTGGCGTGTCCTGGCCTCCGTCACAACAATTTATACAGCCACTTTGTGGCTGGCACAGAAAGCGGTGGTTGTCTGGAATGCTTCTCTGGCCGCATTGCGGGGGATTTTACTGGCGGTAAGAATGGCCGCAGTATTATCTGGTGCGGCGATTAATTTCATGAGCTGGCCGATCCTGCTTGTCATTGGTGCCATTGCCCTGCTGGCTGCAGGCTGTTATCTGCTGATTAAGCACTGGGATACGGTAAAAGCGGCCGTGATGAATACCGAAGCCTTTAAGGTTGTAGCCGGGGTGGTTACATGGCTGGCGGGTGTCTTTGCCAGTGCCTGGCAATTTATTAAAGATGGCTGGAATAGTTTTATTGCACTTCTGACCGGCTTTTCACCGACGCAGGCGCTTGGCGGTATGGCCAGCGGTATTATCTCAATGTTTGATAATGTCTGGCAGGTTATCAAAGGCGGTTTTCTTAAATCATGGAACTGGATTGTAGGGAAGTTAAATAAAATTCCCGGTGTGGATATTTCTATGGCCGCAGAAAGCCCGCCATCGTTAACGTCGAATACGTTATCTACTGGTGGCGAGTTAAAAGGTATTGAGCGCGGCGGTATCAGTAAATCCATTAACAGTAATACCAAATCGGTAACAGATAACAGTAAGAAAATTGGCACGGTAAATATTTATCCGAAAGAAACGCTTTCGCCGGGTAAATTAATGGAATGGCAGGAGCTTAACGGATGAGTGAAAACCTTTATATCGACTTACTGATCCAGAATGGTGATTTTGTTCTGAATGTGGGTAATGAACCTGAATTATGTAATAACCGCCAAAGTATTGGGCAGGATGTTGTCCATTCCATTCTGGAAAGTGGGCTGGCAACCCGATTAATTGCAGAGCGAAGCCCGACAATGCGAGCCGATATTTTTACCCAGCTTGAATTACTGGTGGAAGAAGATGAACGCATTGTTCCCGGTACCGTGGAAATCAGTGAAGAAAGCCCGAAACGATTATGGGTGACGGCCAGCACATATGATTTTGGCCGTATTGCTTATCAGGTGGATGTATGACGGAAAAGCCGCAGGTTGATTTTGAAGAAGTACTGAAAGACAGCGGAATGCCGGTCACGGAAGACGATGTGCAGGCGCGTTTTAACGCCATCGTGGCTGGCGAAGGGCTGATCACTAACACATCCCGTATGTCACCTTTCTGGCGGTTGGTCACAGCGATTGTGACCGCGCCGGTCATGTGGCTGAAAGATGCGCTTATTGCGGTCGTGCTTACCAATATGTACGTGGCGACGGCAGGCGGCAAGATGCTGCGTTTGCTGGCATGGGCGGTGAATGTGACCGCAAAACCAGCCACCGATGCCGAGGGGGTGATCCGCTTCTTCAAAACCGATGCAAAGGCTACCACCACCGTAAAGGCAGGCACGCTGGTACAGACTGAGCGTATTAATGGCCGGGTATATGTGTTGGCCACGGTGGCCGATGTGGTGATCCCCTCCGGTGTGGCCAGCGCTCTGGTGGCGGTCAAAGCAACCGGAACGGGCGGTGCGTATAACCTGGCACCGGGGTATTACCGGATTTTGCCAGTAGCCGTGGATGGTATCAGCCAGGTGGCAAGTGAAGAAGACTGGCTGACGAAGCCGGGAGCCGATGAAGAAAGTGATGATGAACTGCGCGAGCGCTGCCGCAACCAGTTCAATCTGGTGGGTAATTATCACACTGATGCGGTTTACCGTTCGATGATTGCCCAGGTTGCCGGGCTGAGTATTGACCGCATTTTCTTTGAGCATGAAGCGCCACGCGGACCAGGTACGGCAAACAGCTATCTGTTGCTGGATACCGGTGTGGCCTCCGCGCCGTTTATTGATGCTGTGAATGACTACATCAACACACAAGGCCATCACGGCCACGGTGACGATATGCAGTGTTTTGCCATGCCTGAGACACGCCACGATCTGGCGGTAAGCGTATACGTGCCGAGCGTCAGCAATATGACAGACGACGAAGTGAACGCGCTGAAATCGGGCGTGGAAAACCTGATCCGCTGTGCGTTCCGTGAAAACGCAGATTTTGATGTGAAAAAAACGTGGCCATATTCCCGCTTCTCTTTTTCCCAGTTGGGGAGGGAGTTACACCGGGCTTTCCCGCAGACGGATTCGATCGAATTTTCGTTACGGGACATTACCAGCGGGCTTGATGTTCCGCGCCTGAATTCGCTGACAGTGAGTCTGCATGATGACTGATTTTATGAAGAAACTGGCCGCGCTGGCACTGCCTTTCTGGATGAATAAAGGGGAACCGGCAAAGCTGCTGAATGCGTTGCGCCGCTTCTGGGCGGAGGTATACCGCTGGGTAACCTGGCCGCTGGCGCAGTTTGATCCGCTGACCTGCAGTGAACCGATGTTAAACATGATGGCGTATGACCGTGATATTCCGCGTCTGAATGGCGAGCCGTTGAACCTGTTCCGTAAGCGCGTGGCGTATGCGTTTGTGAATGCCGCGGATGCCGGTTCAGTGGAGGGATTCATCAACATCTTTGAGCGGTTGGGTATCGGATACGTCGAACTGCTGGAGCGCCAGCCGGGTATTGACTGGGATGTGATTCTGGTGCGCGTATCAGACAGTCAGATTGCCGATAACACGCAACTGATGATCCAGATTATCCGGCAGTACGGGCGAACCTGTCGCCGTTATCAGTTTGAGGTAATTACGTCTGACAGCCTGCGCATCAGGGCGGGCTGGGAACAGGGGGAATATGTGGTGTACCCGGCGCGGATTGCCGGAGCGCCAGCCAGTAATACATTTTTCAGTGCGAGCATGTAAGGAGTTAAAAATGTCGCAAACCGTTATCACGCTGGCGTTCGAACAGTGGAAAGCGCAGCAAGGGAATACTGGCGAAGTTGTCCTGCTCGATGAGTTCGTTTTTGCCAACGTGCCAGGGCTTGACCCAGCAAAGCCAATTGACCGCAACGAAAAGCTGCCACCGGCAGGCCAGATAGTGCATCGCCAGGCAGTCACGCGTAAAGGCGTGGTGAATGAAAACGCCGTGGTGCATTCCGTTGTGCTGGGCGCGGATGTGGGTGATTTTTCGTATAACTGGATCGGTCTGATTAACAAGGCAAGCGGTACGCTGGCCATGATTGTACATGCGCCAGTACAGCAGAAACTGAAAACAAAAGAAGGGCAGCAGGGCAACGTATTAACCCGCTCGTTTCTGATGGAGTACAACGGTGCACAGGCTGAAACGGCGATTAATACGCCAGCGGAGACCTGGCAGATTGACTTCACTGCGAGAATGGCCGGAATGGACGAGCGCCAGCGCCTGGAAAATACTGATATTTATGGCGCTGCTGCGTTCTTTGGCGACGGCTGGCTGGTTGGCAAATCCGGCAATCAGTATTTTGTGACGAAAGGCACGGGGTATGTTGCCGGTCTGCGTGCAGAGCTCGCCGCAAATCAAAATATTACGGTGGCTGCAAAGCCCGTTAAAGTCTGGCTGGATGTGTGCTGGACGGGTGGGTTTACCAGTGCCTGGGAAGTGCAGACCAAAGTCACGGTGGCAGCGAGCCTGGCGGACTATGAGCAGAACGGTATCAAACATCATGTGTTTGCGCTGGCCAGTATTGATGCAAACGGAAACATCACGGATTTACGTCCGAAAGGTTCACAGGTTGAACGCGTAGCCGTGAAATCGGTTGATAATATCAGGCCGGACGCGAAAGGAAATGTGGATACGATGCGGGGTGATGCCATTCAACCGGTGATTATGCTTCCGCCTGTGTCCACCGGGAATAATTCCTACATCAAAATTGCCACCATTAAAGATTGTGGTTCAAGTTCCGGATTCTTTCAGATTGTTGTTTCCGGCACCGGTAACTATGGCAGGCCGGGGCAGAGCATTGAAGACATTACGGTCAGTTGCCGGGGCATTGACGCCATGGTGGCGGGAAATGCAGATAACTATATCAATCACAAATCCAGTAATAACGGTTCAGATTCCCAGTTAAGGGTTATCGTCGCCCCGACAGGAAACGCCAGCGAATTTAATATATTTCTGAATGCCACTGGCGGTTGGTGGGCAGGCACCAAAATGCGGGTGGAATCTATGGCTGGCGGGGGCGTTTATATAACCGGACCGGTGCAGGATCGTAAGATGGGCGCGAATGCCTGGACGACGAACAAGCCAGCCAATAGTTTTATGGTTTCACGTTTCAATATTCTGTCGAGCGGTGATACCGGCACCAGTGGTACTAAAATTCCGTTGCTGAGTACCGCTAATACGTGGTCGGAAATCCAGACGTTTAAAAAAGATATTAAGGTTGGCGCTGCCGGGGATACGTCTGTTATTTCCATGGGGGATTCCTCACAGATTATCCATGACAATGGCAAGAAAGGATTAATTATAACCAGTGCATCCGGCGCATTAGCTGGCAATGGTGCAGGATTGTATTTGCGTCCAAAAGGTAGCACTGATAGCTCAATGGAATTAGTCGGTAATGCCACAGGCTGGAGTGTGGATAAATTTACCGCCACGACATTTACGGTAAATGGAGCTACCAGTTTAAAGGGCGGCGTCACGGTAACGAATGGGGCAATAGTCTACGGTGAAATGAATTCGGTAATGAATCGCACCGATAACTATCCAGTCGGATCATGGGTTAATGGCGGTCTGGTGCGTTCTTTTATATTTGGGCGCGGAGGTCATGGAGATGCTCGCGGTGCGTTTACCAGCTTATATATTCAGGAATTTGTCGGTTCATACAACCAGGCCGTGCTTAATCTGAATGGGTTTGGGAATGATACGAGTTGGCTATTCAGAAATGACGGTTCCTTTTTTTCACCGGGAATGATTTTTGAGGCAGGCCAGCGGGTTTACAGCCCAAACAACCCGCAGCCAAACGTTGTAACCAATGTCCGGCTGAGCGCACTAACCTGGACGGGAAAAATCGGCAATGCAACACATGACTGGGGCTGGGGGAGTGTCATAACCGCTGTCCATGCCTGGGAAAACTACGCCATCAATATGGAATTTGGTTTACGAACCATTCAGGTGCTGATTAATGGGCAGTGGCTGAGTATCGGTAGTATTTAAGGAGCAATATTATGATGAATATGAAAAATTTTACTACTTATATACCGGACGTTAACCCTTATGCGGGATTGTCTGTTAATGTCATTTTTTTCAGGGATGCGAAAAAGCGTGACTGGTACGAATCACAAAAGCTTTTTGCGAAAGATACACTTAAAGTCTGCTATGACGATAAAAATGTGATAGTTCAGTATTCTTATGATGTCTCTGCATTAACACCTGACGGATATTCAGTAGCCGAGGTTAAAGGTTTTGAGGTGGATAGTGATATCAATCTCATCGATGGTACATGGGTTTTTAACGGAAAAAATATCACGAAGCGTATATATACGCCGAAGGAAATACAGCACCGTGCTGAATCTCAGCGGCAGCGTCTTATCGCATCGGCAAGCGAAACAATCAGCTTGTGGCAGTCAGAATTATTGCTGGGCGTTATCAGTGATGAAGATAAAGCGCGCCTGATGGAATGGATGGCCTACATTAAAAAACTCAATGCAATGAATTTCAGCCAAATCAATGATGAAGTGGATTATAACGAAATTGAGTGGCCGGAGGTGCCAGGTAATGTGGCGTGAAGCACGGCTGGCTTTTACTGATGCCGTTGGGGCGATCAATTGTTCCATCGTGCCCGCACACCCATGGGTGTATGGGTTGGGGCACCAGACTGAAAACGGCGCTTATCTCAGCCCGGTAAATGCCATTTCTTACCTGGCAGAAAAGCTGGCCGGAACGGGCGGTGAAGCGGATGTGGTCATTATGATGGTGACCGGCCAGGCGCATGACAGTTTCATGAATAGCCTGAATCAGCTGGTTGACGTGTTCCCGTCACCGGCATTTACGCAGGTTAAGCGGCTGGCGCAGTCGGCCGCGCAGCTGGCCACGGAGAAAATGCAGATCCCTGCCGGTATTGGTAAAGGTCTGCCGGTGTCGGTGCCATTGTCGGTGCCAACCAGCCGGGCAGCTATGGCAGCGGCAGCGGTTAAAAAAGCCCAGGAAGCGGCAGGACAGGCGCTGGATATGGATTCACTGCAAAAGCAACTGGAATCCTTCACGCAGCTGCGTGATGAAATGATGGGATATATTGCCAGCGGGTTGAATGAACTGCAGGATAAAAGTGCCAGAGCGTGGGTATTTACGGCCAGGGGAAATCTGGGCACGACTCTGCTGGAAATGGTGAAAAATATCCCGCAACCGTCAGCTGTGCATACTGCAGCAATGATGCTGGTTGGCAATAATCTGGATGGCATAAAAGGAATGATACATGACATCGATCCCGACACTGGCGCTTAACGGGGAAGCTATTCCGCTGAAAAATATGCGCGTCACCCTGACTCAGCAATTCCAGGATAAAGACCAGAGCGGCCAGACCAGTGCCACGACCAAATCAGAGCAGGGGATTAAAGGTAAGGAACTGCGCATATCGGGCGAAATTCCGTTTAAAAGTCCTGAAGTACTGAAACGCATCTTTGATCTGGCCAGTGCCACCGGCAGCGACGGGCAGCGGCAAAAGTACCGCGTTGCACATGAAATGGCGCGGGCGGTGAATTTTCGTGAAGCGACGTTTACCGGCACACTGGATGCACCGCAGCAGGACGGGAAAATGTCATGGCTGGTCACATTTACCCTGACGGAACATGTCAGCGTGCAGGAAAAGCGGGAAGCCAGGGCAACCAGCAAAACCACGGCCAAAAAACAGACGGCCGGTAATGCTGGTAATGCCGGGAAGGGCGGCGGCGGTGGCCAGGATGCCGCTGAGGATGAAGCAAAAATGACGTGGTTTGAGCGCAAAGTGCTGAAGCCGGTTAATGATGCGTTGGGGTAAGCATGAAACCAGTAAAACGCCTTTACCTTTCCGGGGATGAAGTTCATCTGGCGGATGCCAGCCTGGTGCTGGAGCTTAACAGTTGCGGCCGCGGATTTATTACGGCAGAGACGACGCAGGATTACACCGGGAAACTGGTACGTCTTGATGTGGGATACAGCGATTTAATTCTGCGGTGGTTTACTGGTTATGTGGAGCGCTCGCAATCTGCTGAAAATGGCTTTCAGCGTCTGTTTGTCCGCGAACTGGTCGGCGTCTTTGATAAATTATGGCCGTGTTCATTTCAACATCCAACTTTGCGCAGCGTGGCCACCTGGCTGGAAGAAAACAGCGGGATCGCTGTAAGCGTGCCGGATGCTGGTTATTCCGATAAGCCGATCCCCCACTTTACCCACAGCGGCAGCGGTTATCAGCTGCTGAACAATCTGGGCAAAGCATTTGGTATCACGGATTACATCTGGTACCAGTTGCCGGATGGTGGTCTTTATGTCGGAGGGGCGGAAATGGCATTGTTTGCGGGTAAGCCCGTGACAATCCCGGCTGAATTCAGCCAGGGCGCTGCCGGTGGTAATTCCATGACATTGCCGGTCATTCAGAGTCTGCGGCCTGGTGTGGAAATGAACGGCGAGCGCATAACCCGCGTGCATCTGGAAAATGACACAATGGCTGTCACCTGGACACCACGCCACAAAGCCACCGGCGAACCCTTGCAGAAAACGCCATTACAGCGCCAGATTGAAAGCCAGTACCCGGAACTGGCTGCAGGTCTTCATTTGCCAAAATTCGCCAGGGTGCTTGCCCCCACGGAAGAAGTCAGCAGTGGGAATTTTGCCGATCCGTTCCGCCCGCGATATGCCGTTAACGTGCAGTTGCTTGATGCTGAGGGCAACCCGGATAAACAAACACCGGTTTATTCAGCCGTGCCGCTGCCGGTACCGATGGCCGGAAATGATGCCGGTATGTATCAGTTTCCGCCTGAAGGTACCCTGGTGGAAGTGGGATTCACAGGTGGCAGACCTGATAAGCCATTTATCCGCCAGACTGTGCCGGAGGGTAACAGTCTGCCGGATATAAAACCGGGCGAGCAGTTGCAGCAGCAGCGTGCGGAGGTATCACAGCGGGTTACGCAGGCCGGTGACTGGGTGAGACAGACCGATCAGGCCATTGATGAAACGTCAATGACCAGGGTTATCAGGGCCGATACGGAAAGCCGTGAACTGGTCAGCCGTGACACAACAATCAAAGCCACGGATAACACCCGCGTGCTGGGTACCGCCACGCTGATGGCCGGTGCCATTCTGCAGGTGAGCGCCGGAGATTACAGCCAGGCGGTGAAGGGGAACTGGCTGGCCAGTGTCAGCGGTAATGCTGAAAGCAGAATTACCGGTAATCATACAGTGCATGCAGGCGGGGATCTGACTGAGCAGATCGGGAAAATTCGCAAAAGTGTGGCGGCGATTCAGCAGCAGATAATTGCGCCGGTGGTGTGGATTGGTTCCGGCAGTATCAACGTGGCACAGCTGATGCTGGATACCCTTGACGTATTAAAAGAACTGGCGGAACAGACGGCCAGCCATACCCACAGTAATACGGGTGCCCCCACGAATGCGGGTGCTATCCGTGGCGCTGGCCAGAAAGCCGATCAGCTTAACGGTAAGTACTCGCCTGTGATTGGCCAGTAACCATTCTACCCCAGCCAGAATTAAAGCCCGCGTAATGCGGGTTTTTTTATACCCCCCATAAAACGCTGCGTAACGCCCGCAGCGGTCTTTTCGCAGCTAAATAATCCACCGCAACACGCAAAACAAATCGTGCGCACAGCAGAGCGCTGGCAGCGTGTGAGCCTGAAAAAATAAATCTTTCCGTGACGAAAACGGCGCTACACCGCACCCGCCTGCGGTTTCTGGATCATCAAAATTTTTCAGTTTTATTTTTCTACAAATCAGACCGCCAGCCCGCGCCATTACTGGGAACTTTGCGGCAAACCAGAACTGAAACGATTGAAAAGAATTTCAGATTTTTTCAGTGCTGGATTGAAAGAAGTAATGGTTAAGTCTTTCATTTTATTGATTTATAAGTGTTTTACAGAATTTCGTCCTTGCTTCTGAAAAACTCACATCCAGAGCAAAAAATTGGTCTGTGCATAAAAGGCAGTTTAAACAAGGAGTTAGGTGAAGCCCTCTAATTTTACCAAGTGAAATATTTCGTACCGTAATTACCAATTTGCGCAGCACAGACAGGTTAGCCCCGATTTGAGATTCATTTCCTCAAGATTGCTCATTAAGCATTGACATCCTGTCATCTAGAAGGCAAATTTGGAAAAAATTTTTTATCGTTAAGGAAACTAAAATTGAGTACCGTATTGACAGTAGGCGAAACAGCTAAAATTCTTAATATATCCCCTCAAAGAGTCAGGTCGCTGTGCCGTTCGGGTATCCTATCTAAAGCACGTCAATCTGGAAGGGTATGGTTGCTTGATGAACAAGAGGTTCTAGACTACAAAGCCAATTTGAATGCGGAAGATAGGATAACAAATGTCACTACTTCGAGACCTATTGCTTTAAGTTTTTTTTCTGGGGCTATGGGGTTAGATCTAGGAATTGAGAAAGCAGGCTTTAAAACTTTACTAGCTTGTGAAATAGATAAAAGTGCCCGTAAAACGATTAAAGCGAATAGGCCTAATGTGGCACTTATTGGCGATATACGAGACTATTCTCCTCAGGAAATTATGGAACACGCTGGATTAAAAATAGGTGATGAGGTAGATCTTATTATGGGAGGGCCACCATGTCAGGCTTTCTCGACTGCAGGTAAGCGTAAAGGTTTTGAAGATGAAAGGGGGAACGTTTTCTTAAAATATTTAGAGACGGTTTTTGAGATTAGACCTAAATACTTCATAATAGAAAATGTTAGGGGCCTGCTTTCTGCACCTCTTCAACATAGACCTCACAGCCAAAGAGGGCAAGATTTTCCTCCACTCAAAAATGAAGAAGAGGCTGGGGGGGTGTTGAGTTATATTTATCGTATGATCAGAGCTTCAGGATATAGTTGTTCCTTTGAGTTATATAACTCTGCAAACTTCGGCGTTCCGCAAACTAGAGAACGAGTTATTTTAATGTGTGCTCGAGATGGTAAACGTATTCCATATCTTGAGCCCACTCACTCAGAAAACGGTGAGTTCGGATTGCCTTTGTGGAAAACATTTAAAGATGCAGTTAAGCATCTTGATAGAAATGCGCATACACATTTAGATTTTCCTGAAAAAAGACTAAAATACTATAGATTATTAAAGCCTGGTGAGTATTGGAAGAATTTGTCAGTAGAATTGCAAATGGAAGCTTTGGGTAAATCATATTTTTCCGGCGGAGGGAAAACTGGTTTTTTAAGAAGGTTGGCTTGGGATAAACCATCGCCCACTCTTGTAACGCATCCGGCTATGCCAGCTACAGACTTAGCTCATCCTGAGGAATTACGCCCTCTTTCAATAGAAGAGTATAAATGTGTACAACAATTTCCATTAGATTGGAAAATTGAAGGGAAACTGCTTGACCAATACAAGCAATTGGGTAATGCCGTTCCAATTGGATTAGGCTATGCTGTTGGTAGGCATATTTTAAATTTCGAAAAAGGAATTATGCCTAAAAATTATCAGGGTTTTAAATACTCGAGGTATAAAAATACTTCTGATTCTTACCTTGAAGAAAAGTTGGCGACCAGTATTATAAATGATGACCAATTAAATATGGTTATGTAAATAAAGGAGGCGTTAGCCTCCTTCTTATTAAAGCCTATCGACTCCATACTGCCTTACCAGTTCCTGTAATTCTTGGCTAACAGAGCGTGCGATCTGTAAAACTGTATTATATGTTCCCTCACCTCCTAACGTATCCCAGTAATCGCGTCCAATTAATACGCATGGATCGGTGTGGAAATTGAATATTCTCATAGGAGGAGTCCATCTGTATAAGTCTCTTCGATCTCCATAAGGATTGTAATATAACCCGAAGTAAACATTTGCAGAACTGTCAGCGAGCTTTATCTTTAATAAGTCGCGTTTTGCTTCGGCCGTTTGGTCAATATTTGGTTTTACGGTTTTAATCGATATATAATTCGCCCTGCCATCACGTTCAAAATACAAGTCAGATATTACTCTGTGAATTTGTTGGGTTCCTGTAAGTGGAAGGTTGTTTATATAATTAACTTCAGCATTCCAATCTGGAGAATATCCAATTGCATTTGAACGGGCAGCATGAATGTTATTTTCTATAGCTGAGAATCTGGATACATCTAAAGTTACATTGGTTTGTTTTTGTGTAGTTACGTTTTGCGCGCCAGAATATTGAGCTATATAAGCTGAAATTCTCTCAATTACACGCTGGCCAAAACTTGTACTAAAGGATCTTTCGAATCTACTCCAAAAGACAGCCTCTCTACTGAGTAACGCCTCGTGAAATGGCATACTAGTAGGTTCGCTTTGTAATCTAACTAAAGTTCGCTGTACACAGTCTCTGAATTCGTCACTGACGAGCTGTCTGCAATGTGGATCCATGATTAATGTCCGTTATTATATTCATGCTAATGAATTGAGGGTTATAAACTCATGTCCCTTACAAAAAAACTAATGTAGTGATAGGGATGGGCAACTACAGCCATGGATGAAGCTCTGCCGCCAAAATGTCGCCATTAGGCTTGCGAAGGCTGTATAACCGATTGAGTTATAATGAATAAAATAACAGACAACAAAAAACCCATCAACCTTGAACCGAAGTGGCGGGGTTGATGGGCTCCACAAAATGGGGACATCAAAGAAAAGCAGTGGCATTACTTATGACTGATGCCCTGAGAAAAAGTTCTGCCTGTGACGGCTTTTTTCTCAAAAAATTATTGTAGCCCTGGCCAGATGATCACGATGAGCGTCCCGGCAAGGGTAAGCAGCACGTTGGCGATGGCGTAGGTGCCTGCGTAGCCGAGCGCTGGAATATTGCTGCGCGCGGTATCGCTGATGATCTCCATCGCCGGGGCGCAGGTGCGGGCCCCCATCATGGCGCCGAACAGCATCGCCCGGTTCATGCGCAGCACGTAGGCGCCGAACAGGAAGCAGATCACCACCGGCACCAGGCTGACGATAAGCCCTGCCGCCAGCATCTGGCCGCCGACGGCGCCCAGCCCGTTATTGATCCCGGCCCCGGCGCTGAGACCGACCCCGGCCATAAACACCATCAGACCAAACTCTTTCACCATGTTCAGCGCCCCCTGCGGGATATAGCCGAAGGTTGGGTGGTTGGCGCGCAGGAAGCCAAGCATGATGCCGGCGAACAGCAGGCCGGCGGCGTTGCCGATGCCGAAGCTGAAGGAGCTGAACTGGAAGGTGATCATGCCGATCATCAGGCCAACGATAAAGAAGGCGCAGAAGGCCAGCAGATCGGTCACCTGGCTGTGAATGGAGATAAAGCCGATGCGGTCGGCCACGGTTTTTACGCGGCGGGCGTCGCCGCTGACCTGCAGCACGTCGCCTTTGTTCAGTACGACGTTATCGTCGATAGGCATCTCGATCTGGCTGCGAATAACCCGGTTTAAGAAGCAGCCGTGGTCGGTAAGCTTGAGTTGCGCCAGGCGGCGGCCGACGGCGTTGTGGTTTTTGACCACAATCTCTTCAGTGACGATGCGCATGTCGAGCAGATCGCGGTCGAACACCTCTTTACCGTTGCGGAAGCTCGGGTCGAGGCGGGCGTGGGCGTCCGGGTAACCCACCAGCGCAATATCGTCACCCATCTGCAGCACCGCGTCGCCGTCCGGGTTGGCCAGAATGCCGTTGCGACGAATGCGTTCAATATAGCAGCCGGTCTGGCGGTAAATACCCAGTTCGCGCAGATTTTTGCCATCCGCCCAGGCCACCAGCTCCGGGCCGACGCGGTAGGCGCGGATCACCGGCAGGTAGACTTTACGTTTGGAATCGGTATCGAGGCCGCGCTCGCGGGCGATTTGCTGGGCGCTGGTCTGCAGATCCTGATGCTGCAGCTTGGGCATATAGCGGGCGCCGACGATCAGGCTCACCAGACCAACCAGATAGGTCAGGGCATAGCCGAGGCTCAGATGGTCAAGCGACTGCGCCAGCTGATCGCTGGGCAGGCCGAAATGGCGCAGGGTGTCGCCCGCGCCCACCAGCACCGGGGTGGAGGTCATGGCGCCTGCCAGCATACCGGCGGTGAGCCCGATATCCCAGCCGAACACTTTACCCAGCACCATGGCGATCAGCATCGCGCTGCCGACCATCACCAGCGCCAGCATCAGGTAGTTTTTCCCGTCGCGGAAAAAAATAGAAAAAAAGTTGGGCCCGGCTTCTACGCCAACGCAAAAAATAAACAGCATAAAGCCGAGATTAAGGGCATCGGTGTTAATCGCGAAATGCTGCTGGCCTAATAATAGAGAAACGACTAAAACGCCAATGGAATTACCAAGTTGTACTGAGCCGAGACGCAGTTTTCCCAGGCATAGTCCTAATGCAAGTACAACGAATAATAACAGGATGTAATTCCCGTTTAACAAATCTGCGACGTTTATATTCACGAAAGCCAACTTCTCATTTACTAGTAAGTTGTTGAAGGAAATGGTTATTTGGTCTAAGGTTGCTCAGGCGTTCGCGTTGTCGCGAACCTATTCTGGCACCCTGTTATAACCAGCAAAAATATACCGCTAGTTTAATCCTTCCTGGATGCGGCGGCTAGTGACAATCGTTTTTAGGCTGGAAGGGGAGTTATTGGCATGGATTGCCGAAATGCTTTATCTGACTGGGCGACGTGGACGTGAGTTAGAGGCAACATCAGGAGGATACGGTGAAATCTGAGCGTAGTTGGGCCGGCATTATCTGTGGCTTCGTTCTGTTCATTGTGGTGTGCTTATCGTTGTTGTTACATATGAAAGGGGCATTTCGCGCCAGCGGCAACCCGGAGCTGGGCCTGCTCTTCTTTTTGCTGCCAGGGGCGGCGGCGAGCTGTCTCTCTCCCGGACGGCGGGTGCTGCGTCCTTTGCTCGGCGCGATACTGGCGGCGCCGGTCTGCATGGTGACGATGCGGCTGTTCTTCGTGACCCACCGGACGTTCTGGCAGGAGATGGCGTGGGTGTTGAGCGCCGTGTTCTGGTGCGCGCTTGGGGCATTGTGCTTTTTGTTTATCTGCGCCTGGCTTGATACCTGGCGCAGTCATTCATCGAGCAAATAAATTGACTCAGGCAAACAGGCCGAGATTCTCTTTTGCCCAGGCTTCAAAATCGGTGCAGCCGCCGATGTGTTTCTGGTCGACGAAAATCTGCGGCACGGTTTCAACCGGTTTGCCAACGGTTTTTTCCAGGTCAGCTTTGCTGATGCCTTCGGCATGAATATCCACGTAGCGGTAGTTGAAATCATCACGCTCGTTGGTCAGTTTTTCTGCCAGTTCTTTAGCGCGAACGCAGTAAGGGCAGCCTGGACGACCAAAAATAACGGTAAACATTGCTTCTCTCCTTAAACCTCAGCCGGATGGCGAATGGCGCTTATGATGCCTGCAACGGGCGGGGAGGGAAAGAAGGTTCTGCCTTTTACTTCGATGGTTTACGGCTATGTTTGATAAATGTCGGACTGTCAAAACCCGTATACTGGCCCGACGGCGCGGTGGAATTGGCTGGCGCGCCGCGTTTATCAACCGGAGAGGCGTGATGCGAAAATTTGCCCCATTGCCGAAAAGCATACTGCTGGTTGAGATCCTCGGGATGGGGCTGTTAACCCTCGCCTGGCTCTCCCTTAACCAGTATGTCCAGCTGCCTGCGCCCATTGCCAGCCCGACCGCGGCGCTGGTGATGCTCTTTGCCGGGATCGTGCTGATGATCCCCGCCGCCCTCGTCGTTATGTGGCGGATGGCGCAGATCGTGGCCCCGCAGTTAACGCACTCTCCAAAGCCTGAATCCTTGTCTGACAGAGAAAAACGTAATGACGCCGACCATTGAGCTGCTGCGCAGCCACCGTTCCATCCGCCACTTCACCGATGCCCCCGTGAGCGACGAACAGCGCGCAGAGATTATCGCCAGCGCGCAAGCGGCATCTACCTCGAGTTTTTTACAGTGCACCTCCATCATCCGTATTACTGACCCGGCCCTGCGTGAACGTTTGGTCCCGCTGACCGGCGGCCAGCAGCACGTCGCCCAGGCAGCGGAGTTTTGGGTCTTCTGCGCCGACTTTAATCGCCACCTGCAGATCTGCCCACAGGCGCAGCTGGGGCTGGCGGAACAGCTGCTGATCGGCGTTGTCGATACGGCGCTGCTGGCGCAAAACGCGTTGACCGCCGCCGAGTCCCTCGGACTAGGGGGCGTCTATATCGGCGGGTTGCGCAACAGCATTGAGGCCGTCACAGAGCTGCTGGAGCTGCCGCAGCACGTCCTGCCGCTGTTCGGTCTTTGCCTTGGCTGGCCGGCGGATAACCCGGATATCAAGCCGCGGATGCCGGCGGCCATGCTGGTGCATGAGAACCGCTATCAGCCGCTGGATAACGCGCTGCTGGCGGAGTATGACGAACAGCTGGCGCACTATTATCTGTCGCGCGGCAGCAACGCCCGCCGCGATACCTGGAGCGACCATATCCGGCGCACTATCGTGAAAGAGAGTCGTCCGTTTATTCTTGACTATCTGCATAAGCAGGGGTGGGCAACGCGCTGATTACGTGTACACTGCTGCTCCGGCCAGGTGATATCCGCCGCCGGCCGCAGGAAAGGTGAAAGTGTGTTCGATAGCTGAGGCCCGCCAGAGCGGGTCTTTTCGCAGAGGTGCAGGATGAAAATTGCCATATTATCCCGGGATGGAACGCTTTATTCATGTCGGCGCCTGCGCGAAGCAGCGCAACAGCGCGGTCATCAGATCGAGATCCTCGATCCGCTTTCCTGTTATATGAACGTCAGCCCGGTGGCCTCGTCGATCCACTACAAAGGGCGTCAGCTGCCGCACTTTGATGCGGTGATCCCGCGCATTGGCTCGGCGATCACCTACTATGGCACCGCGGCCCTGCGCCAGTTTGAGCTCCTGGGAAGCTATCCGCTGAATGAGTCGGTCGCCATCACCCGCGCTCGCGATAAGCTGCGCTCGCTGCAGCTGCTGGCGCGCCAGGGCATCGATCTGCCATTGACCGGCATCGCTCACTCCCCGGATGACACCAGCGATCTGATCGCCATGGTGGGCGGCGCGCCGCTGGTGGTGAAGCTGGTGGAGGGCACCCAGGGGATCGGCGTGGTGCTGGCGGAGACCCGCCAGGCGGCGGAGAGCGTGATCGACGCCTTTCGCGGACTGAACGCTCATATTCTGGTGCAGGAATACATTGCCGAAGCGAAAGGGTGCGATATCCGCTGCCTGGTGGTCGGCAATGAGGTGGTGGCGGCGATCGAGCGGCGGGCGAAAGAGGGGGATTTCCGCTCTAACCTGCACCGCGGCGGCATGGCCACGGTGGCGCAGATTAGCGACGAGGAGCGGGCCATTGCCATCAAGGCAACGCAAACTCTCGGGCTGGACGCCGCCGGTGTCGATATTTTACGCGCCGCCCGCGGGCCGCTGGTGATGGAGGTGAATGCCTCGCCGGGGCTGGAAGGGGTGGAAACCACCACCGGCGTGGATGTCGCCGGCAAGATGATCGCCTGGATCGAGCGCCAGGCGACGCCGGAATTCTGTTTGAAAATAGGCGGCTAACCGCCGGATGCAAGACGGCCATGGTATGCGGCGCTTTTTTTGCGTAAGCTATGGCGTCGTTTTTCCACTGTAAGAGGTCACAGGCACTATGGATTCACTGGTCGTTCCAGGTCTGGATACGCTACGTCGCTGGCTGGACGAAATCGGCATCAGCTTTTTTGAGTGCGATTCCTGTCAGGCATTGCACCTGCCGCATATGCAGAATTTCGACGGTATTTTTGATGCCAAAATTGACCTGGTGGACAACGTGGTGCTCTTTTCCGCCCTGGCGGAGGTGAAGCCGTCTGCCCTGCTGGCGCTGTCGGCGGATCTCTCGGCCATCAACGCCAGCTCGTTAACCGTGAAGGCGTTTATCGACATTCAGGACGATAATTTGCCCAAGCTGGTGGTTTGCCAGTCGCTGTCTATCGGCCCAGGGGTGACCATGGAGCAGTTCGCCTGGTTCTTCCGCCAAAGCGAAGAGCAGATCTCGATGGTAATCCTCGAAGCTGGCGCAAATCAGTTGCTGTACAAAGGCGAAGAAGAAGAGCCTGCGGCGGAAAACGTGCAATACCATTTTCTTCACTAAACCTGCCTAAAATTAGCGCAGCCACTACCGCAGCGGCTGCGTATTACCCGCTTTTATTCTGCATTTAACCTTTCTTTAAAGCATTATTCACCGCCATTCAGGCCGTTTTGGCTTATCACGTAGACCGTTATTGCATAAAAATTTGATAAAAGGCGTTTTTTTACCTGGGCTATAGCCTCTTATTCTGGCTACAGTTATTCTGACGATGCTTCCAGTTGCGAGCAACCACTCCGGGAGAGATCCGCTCTCCTTTTCTCAGGCAATGAAAAAATATGCATGATTTTTGCATGCGTAGAAATGCGTATATTTGAGCCCGTAAGTTAACGGGCGTTGAGAAGGAAAAGAGATATGACCGCCTTTGGTAAAAAATGGTTAACAGGTCTGGTTACGGGTGCG
>OLFU01000096.1_pt1 | contig 92679 bp, 94 predicted proteins | sample 1605161 | NCBI WGS metagenome assembly OLFU01 (sample SAMEA3888914, study PRJEB22519) | human gut metagenome | biome: human gut; feature: human-associated habitat; material: faeces | place: Denmark | collected 2011
GAGAGCTCAATGGATTAAGGACAGAGATGTTTTAATTGAGATAATGAAGAAGGAGCTGATTCGTGAAACGGTCGAGTAGACACTCCAAGGAAAGAAAGCTTATCCCTTGGTTTCTGAGTTTGCTCTTTTGCATGCTTAACGGGAGTAGTCTCTTTGTCTGTGGTATGTGTTTTACAGTGGCTATTATTCTTTTGACGACGGATAGAGATGTAGGCTCTTTTGTAGTTTTGGTATTTATTAGCTTGTTATCTAACCTTATTATTTCTTTTTATATTTTGATAAGAGAGCTACTATACAAACTGATTCATTGCCTTGGGTATCGTGCCCAACCCGATTTAAAAGTCCTTCATATGAGAAGAGGGTTTGATATTCATTTTCCTGTGTTTGAAAAGTATGGTCAAGACTATAAGTTACTCTACAAAAAGCGTTCCAAGAAGCTTCAAATAGAGTATTTGCTTATATGTTTAGGGTACTTTTGTGGACTCACTCATATTGTGATTGGTTACGCCTTTATACTCAGGAAAATTCTGGAGTCCTTAAAATTGACATTTACCGACTTTGCTAGATATCCTGCTTTTTTAGTTTATATGGTAACGATGATCGTTATCATTATGGGAAATCGTAGCTGGAAAAAAATCACAGAGACATTAAAAGCTAGAGAAAATGTAACAGTTCTGGCTGTCGAGCATGGTTATCCTATATTTGCGGCAAAAGAAGAAGCTTAAGCAGTGGGTCAACTGCTTAAGCTTTTTTACTTAGTAAGGATTTTTCAACAGTAATGTGTTGGATACCAGCTTCTTCAAAGATGTTACCGACTTCTTGATAGCCATTATTGAGGTAGAACTTAAGTGCACTGAGTTGAGCATGGAGAGAAATAGTCTGGAAGCCTTGTTCTTGTGCAAAATCTTCAGCTTCTTTTAGGAGAATGCTCCCCAGACCTTGACCTTGGTAGGCATCGAGCACCGCCATACGTTGGAGGGTAAGCTGAGTCAAGTCTTTATTCGGTAGTAGGCGTACGGTTGCTGCGGCCTTGCCTTTGTCATCATATAGAACAAAGTGGATGCAGTAGGCTTCATTCGCATCAATCTCGATGGAGCGAGGAACACCTTGTCCCTTAACAAAAACAGTGTTTCGGATGGCTACGGCATCGAGGTAAGTTTCTGAGAGTGTATCTCTTGTATGTTTGATAATCATAGGGCAAGTGTAACAAAGTCTATAACTAATTGTCAACGAAAAAAAGCTCGATGAGAGGAGTTATCATCAAGCTTTTTATCTTGCTTTATTCTTTAATTTGTCGACCGTTTGTATCTTGGATAGGACGGTTATTTTCAAATCCAAGGGTTTGAGTGAATTTCTCCACTTGTTCCTTACTAACGGTTTCTTGATTCTTGAAGACAATCCAGTTAACACCCTCAGTACATGGCGGTGTTGTCAAGGAACCTTCGAAGTTGTAGTAGTCCTTGTCTTCAGGATAGAAATCATCTAGTGAGATAGGTTGAGACAACTCGGTTTCAGTATTAGCAGCCTGAGGCATCTTATCCCAGATTTGTTTTAAGGCTTGATTTTCATCGCCATAATTATAGAGAACTGAGACAACTGTGATTTTCCCATTATCAGTCTTGTAGACGAAGTGACCCTCTAGAGGATAAGTCTGACCATCAATTTCATTCTCACTAGGTGCGTGAAAATGGAACTGCTGTAATTTATAGACATCATCACCAATCGTTAGGGTATTCTTTGGATTTTTAAAGCTGACTTCAATTGTATGCCCGTTATTTTCAACTTGAGCCTCTGATTCTTGATTATTAAGGTTTAGTTCTGGAAGATCAACGTCCTCAGCTCCGGTGATATTGATCGGAGATTGTTCTTTACCATTTTTGCTGAGTTTATAATCTTTAGAAAGGTCACCCCAATGGTCTGGACCAGTAGCATCAGTATAACCCCATTGAACGTCCTTGGACTTTGAGGATTCAGTTTTGGTATCAGACTGGCAGGCTACGAGTAGGATAGTACTTGCTACGAGAGCTACTAATCCAATTAGTTTAAAACTTTTCTTATTCATTTGTCCTCCTTATATTCTTTAATCTTATAACAATGATAGTTTACGTGTTATTAGACACTATCCATTTGACGTAATTGAGTATCGTTTCTCTATGGTGCTTCTGAGAAGGAAGTGTTTGGAGATACCAAACGGAAACGCTTTTATTTTATAGCTAATCTGATAAAAAGTCAAATGTAAATTATAGTAGATTTAGAAAAATATAATGAAAGCTGGTTTTTGCAAAAATAAAAAAACAGCAAACATTTTGAAATCATGATGTTTACTGTCTTTAATGTGTGTAATGATTCTTAATCGAACATTTTCTTTGCAGCTCTTAACAAGGTTTTGACATCTTTATCATAACGAGGTGTTTTCACCAAACGTGACATGGGGATACCAGCAAAATGGAAAGCTGCGATTTCTCCAGAACGAACAGCACTATTTTCTGTGAAAATCATTTGATAAGGTTGTTCGACAAATTCTCCAGTAAAGGCAAGGTTTGTTGAATGTTTTGGAATAACCTTAGGACGATCTGACTTGGCTCGATTGTTAAAGAGAGCAGAAGCATATGGCATATAGACAGGGATACAGTTAATAACACTGTCCATGATTTCCTCTTCTTTATCGCTGATATTGATAGGCCCTGGGTCTACCTTTGAAAGTTGTCCAATAAGTTCCTGGAGCATCTCTTTACCAGTCATTTCGATATAAGGTTTATCAATGATTTCCCCGTGACGACGAGGGTAGAGGAAGTATCCCCAAAGAACCGTTTCGTTTGGTTTTTGACTAGTGAAGTGAGGTTGGTGATGGACAACGATTGACATGGTTACATCTTTTTGACCGAGTGGTGTCACTGGTTCTGTAGAAATAAAGGAATTAAGGGCGTTGCCTGGTTCCTGAGTGGTAATACGAGCAATTTCGTTCAAGAAGAGATGATTTTTAGTAGTGAGAGTGAAACTTACCCATTCACTGGCATCACGATCAGCGAAGAATTTATCAGGATTACCAAGGTTATAAAAATGATCTGATGCCTTTTTCCAAAGACTTGAAGCAGCACCATAATCCATGTTTTCTGCAGCCGGAGTGTTGAAATCACCTAGTGTTGCAGAGTCAGTAATCGAACCGTTTGTAAAGATGACTGCTGTATCGTTATCCACTGGGACGAACTCATTTTCATCAGTTTTAGTATTGACCATGTGAAGACCAGTAACAGTAATTTCGTCTTGCATCTTGCTGTCCTTGAATTTCCAGTCAACAACACGACGATTAAGGACTATGTGACAGCCCTCTTTTTCCAAGTAATTAATCAAAGGCTTCATGATGCTTTCGTATTGATTATAGCGTGTACGGTTAACACCAACTAAATGCTCAATCTGAGTGAATTCATAAATCATTTGGTGCATGTAACGACGAAGCTCTTGTGCAGAACTGCGAGTCCTAAAAGCGAATGTCGTTTCCCACATAAACCAAAAGTTACTTTCGAAAAACTCAGTATTGTCTTTGAAATAGTCAGCAATCGTGATGTTATCTAGTTTTTCTTCTTGTGAATCAGGCATCATAATTAACTGCGTAAGGAGCTTACGACTTTTATTATTCAAACCAAGCTTACCGCCATCAACGATACCTTGTCCGCCTGTTAAGAGACGAGCCTTGTCATAGGTTGGGTGTGCGGCATCAAATTGGCGAGTATCCTCAGCAGCTGTAAGACATGGTTCTGTCATTGAAGGAACCCGATCAAGCAAATCCATCAAGTCAACATAGGTACGGTAGTTAAGCATACGACCACCGCGAGCAATATAACCCTTTTGATTTTCCATCGGATGATTTTTATTCCAATAGTCATCCTTAACATCTTGGGTAGGGGAACCGTCGTTTGATCCGTAATTATCAAGAGCGTAGAAAGTGATTTGGTCTCCTGACCATTTACCTTCTTGAATGAGGTAAACAGCGGCAGCCATATTTGATAAACCAGCACCGATCATAATTGCTTTTTTCTTTTGCATGATAGTTCTCCTCCTTAATCCAACGTAGAATCAAATTCATCATATAAGGCACTATCGTCCTTGAAGAATTCAGATTTGTGGGCAAGGAATAAGACACTAGCTAGGACGCTAAGTGTGATTCCAAGACTAGTTTTGAAAAACACTTTTTTCATAATAATACCTTCTTTCAAATTCAGTTTGTATTATAGTCCTATCCATAATTATTAACAACTGTTAATGTAAGGTTTTGTACAGTTTGGTAGAAACTGTTTAAGAAGCTAAGAAAAAACAAGCATCACTAGGATGCTTGTTTCTTGTTATATGCTTAGATTTATCCCAAAGCGTCGTCCATTGAAAGAACTTCGTGGAAGACACGTTGTGTCAATTCAGTTTTTTGTTCTGGAGTGAGGTATTTAGTGTTTACACAGTATCCAGAGATACGTACGATAACATCTTCACCGCTCATGATCTTTTCGTAAACATCTGACAAGTCCATAACGTTCAAGTTAACGTGTTGTCCACCGTTTTCGAAGTATCCGTCAAGGATAGTTACGAGGTTGTCAACTTGTTCGTCGTGAGTCTTACCAAGGGCACGAGGTGATACTTGAGTAGTAAGTGAGATACCGTCAGCTGCATAACCGAAGTCAAGGCTTGCAAGTGAGTTCAAGTTTTGCAACCATCCACCTTTAGCTTTGTTAGATGGGTTAGCACCTGGTGAGAAGAATTCCAATTTAGACAAGTTCACTGAACCATCTTCGTTGAGGTATACCCCTTTGTGAACTGGAGAGTTACCAGTTTGTTTAGAGTAAGCAACGTTAGAAGTGATTGTAAGAAGTGAAACTGTAGCTTCTGCATCTTTGTAGAGTTTGTGGCTACGAAGACGAGTAGTGTAAGCTTCAATCAACCATTCTGCCAATTCGTTTGAACGTGGGTCATCTTCACCCCAACGTGGGTATTCACCGATTGTTTCGTAGTCGTAGATGTAGCCATCTTCGTCACGGATCGGTTTAACTGTAGCGTATTTGATTGCTGACAATGTATCAACAGTATTTGCGAAACCACAGATACCAAATCCCATGTTAGCACGTTGTTTAGTTGGCAAGAAGGCCATTTGAACAGCTTCGTAGTTGTACTTATCAGTCATGTAGTGGATGATGTTAAGGGCATCTACGTAAGTGTCAGTCAACCAGTCAAGAGATTTTTCAAAGTTAGCTTTAACAGTGTCAAAGTCAAGAACTTCATCACGGACTGGTTCGATGTCAAATACTTTATAGTCTTTATGAACATCGTCGTAACCACCGTTTAAACCAGTAAGAAGGGCTTTAAGCACGTTAACACGAGCACCGAAGTATTGGATGTTGTGACGTTGTTCTTCGTTTTCTGGGTCAAGTGGTGATACACAACATGAGATACAGCTCATTTCACCGTATCCGTCTTTAGCCATAGTAGTTACACCTTCGTATTGGATAGAAGAGTGTTTGTGGCTCATGTGCATACAGTAGCGACGGAATGAGTAAGGCAATTTGTCAGTCCAAAGAACTGTCAAGTTTGGTTCTGGAGAGTTACCGATGTTGTCAAGAGTGTTCAAGAAACGGTAGTCCATCTTGGTAACACGGTGACGTCCGTCAGCACCCATACCAGCCATAGAAGTTGTGATGAATGTTGGGTCACCTGAGTACAATTGGTCGTAAGCTTTTGTACGAGCAAACTTAACTGTACGAAGTTTCATAACGAAATCATCAACGAATTCTTGGATTTCTGATTCAGTGTAAGTACCACGAGCAAGGTCACGTTCTGCGTATACGTCAAGGACGATTGGCACACGACCAAGTGAAGTAGCGGCACCGTTGATTACACGACATACTGCCATGAAGGCGATGTTTGTCCATTGGATAGCTTCTTTAGTATCGAAGGCTGGACGACGAACATCTACACCGTAAAGGTCACCAAGGCGAACAACGTCTTGAAGTGCTTGGTATTGAAGGTTAACTTCTTCACGAAGACGGATAGTTTCTTCGTCGATTTCTTTGATAGCATTCCAGTCGTTAACTTTTTCTTGCATCAAGTAGTCAGCACCGTAAAGGGCAAGACGAGCGTAAACCCCGATGATACGTCCACGTGAGTAAGCATCTGGAAGACCAGTAACTGTGTGAGCGTGACGTGCACGACGGATGTTTGAAGTGTAAGCACGGAAGATACCATCGTTAACTGTAGTCACGTATTTTGTGAAAATTTCGTGTACAGCTGGGTCTGGTTCATAACCGTGTTCTTTCAAAGCAGTTTCCGCCATACGGATACCACCTTTAGGCATGAAGTTCAATTTGAAGAGCTCATCATTTTGGATACCATAGATAAGTTCATCTTCTTTTGAAATGTATCCTGCGTCAATATCAGCGATTGAAGTTGGACGAGTATCCATTGGGAAGCGTCCTTCAGCTTCATAGCCTGCTTTAGTTTCATCTACGATTTTTTTAATTTTTAGAGAGCGTTCAGTTGGTCCTGCAAGGAAGCTTTCGTCACCATCATAAGGTGTGTAGTTTGCTTGAACGAAACGTGAAACGCTAGCTTTTTCTTTCCAGTCAGTTCCTTTAAAGCCTTCCCACGCTTTTTCAAAAACATCTGTGTTAGTTTTAACCGTTGCCATAGTTTGGATCTCCTATAATTCTAGTAACAAAATCATCTGTTACATTCTCTAGAAGTATTCTATCACACAGTAACCGCTTACACAACTTTAAAACTGCGTTTTTAGAGACATTCTTTTATAATACAGTTTCGAAAACGACAAATCTGTATTATAAATTTCTGTTTTTTGATAGATTTTGGTATCATAAGGGGAGAATGCTTTGTAGTCCCAAAGTTTTATGTGAAAAGCTTTACAATGAGATAAATCTGAGAAAGGAGGCAGGGAGCCATGTTAGAGTTTCCTCTAATAAATGATACCAGTAGGAAAATCATCCATATTGACATGGACGCCTTTTTTGCTCAGGTCGAGATGAGGGATGACCCCAGTCTTAAGGACAAACCGGTTATTATCGGTCACGATCCTAGAAAAACTGGGGGACGTGGTGTGGTATCAACCTGTAATTACGAGGCTAGAAAATATGGTGTCCATTCAGCCATGTCTTCTAAGGAAGCCTATGAACGTTGTCCTAATGCTGTCTTTATCTCAGGAAATTATAGTCATTACAGAGAGGTAGGGATGCAGATTCGTGAGATTTTTAAACGCTATACCGACTTGGTAGAGCCCATGTCTATCGATGAAGCCTATCTTGATGTGACGATAAATAAACTTGGTATCAAATCGGCGGTTAAGGTAGCTAAACTTATCCAGTATGATATCTGGCAGGAACTTCACCTGACTTGTTCAGCAGGCGTTTCCTACAATAAATTTATCGCCAAACTAGCTTCTGATTTTCAAAAGCCTGCTGGTTTGACGGTGGTGCTTCCAGAGGAGGCTCAGGAATTTTTGGAAAAGCTCCCTATTGAAAAGTTTCATGGGGTAGGTAAAAAGTCAGTTGAACGTCTTCATGACATGGAAATATACACCGGTGCCGATCTTCTGAAGATTCCTGAGATGACGCTGATTGATCGTTTTGGACGTTTTGGATTTGATCTCTTTCGAAAGGCTAGAGGGATTTCCAATAGTCCTGTTAGGCCCAATCGTGTCCGTAAATCTATTGGAAGTGAGCGAACCTACGGCAAACTTCTTTATAATGAAGATGACATCAAGGCTGAGTTGACTAAGAATGCTAGGCGGGTAGCTGAAAGTGCTCAGAAAAATAAAAAAGTCGGTCGAATTATTGTCATCAAGGTCCGTTATTCGGATTTCTCGACCTTAACCAAGCGTATGACCTTGGACAAATCGACTCAGGATTTCGACACCATCGAAAGGATTGCCCATACCATTTTTGATCAATTGGAGGAAAATAGCAGCGGTGTTCGCCTGCTCGGTGTGACGCTGACGGGTCTGGAAGATCAAGAAGGCAGGCAATTGGACCTAGATGATTTGGAGTCATTATAATAGTAGAGTTTTGATTTTTTCTTTTGGAAAGTGACTTTGAAGAATCATCAGACCTATGCTATCTTAAAGAGTAACTAAAAGAAATGAGGGAATAATCTTAATGAAAAAAGTTCTTACCTATTTAGGACTGATTCTGGTAGCTTGCTTGGTTCTCGTAGCTTGTGCTAATAAGCCAGCTGAGAAGAAAAAAGCGACACCAACTCCGACAGAACGTGCCAAGGCTGATGCGACAGTTTTAATTGATACTATGCTTGGAAAATCTAGTAACGGTTTTTCAAAACTATACGGTGAAAATTACGAAACCTGGACTGAAACGAAAGTCTTTGAAAAACAAGTTGCAGATACTATCGAAGAAAAGGGGTATACACCGGAAGACAAGTATACGTTTAAATACATTGAAGGCTACGATTCCAAGACACCAACCCAAGTGCTTTCTAAGTTCCTCAAGGTCCGTCGTAATATGATTGGTAAGATTCAGGACTATAAGCTGAAAGATGTTAAAGTTAAAGGAAATGAAGCGACAGTTACCTTTACTTCACGTTCTGTTAGTGCCTATGGTGCTGCAGCTGCTGTTCGTACTCTCCTTATGAGTCTCTATGACAACGACATTGACAAGTTGAAACAATGGAATCAAGCTGATAACAACGATGTGGAAAAAGGTAAAGCCAAAGATCTCACAACGAAATTCCTTTATGGTGAAAACTTTAACGGAGATTTGACACAATTTAAGGATATTGGTAAAGAAATGGCCTATACACCTTTGACAGGTGCTGATAATCTAGAAAAGACCTTCAAGCTTACCAAAGATGATGGGGGTAACTGGACGATTTCTGTAGAAGATTATAAAGAGCTTGCCGAAGCCTTGGTTGACCATGATGAATCAGGAAGCAGAGCCGTTTACGCTGAACGCATCCATAAGAATTTATCAGATTATCAACCTGAAGACAGTAGCGATTCAAGCAGTAAGTCATCAAGTAAGGATAAGTAGAGTTTTATTGCATTTGATGTTAAACATGTACGGAAAGCTTTTTTGGGCGAGAAGAGTTGTCACACCAGTGGCAACTCTTTTCTTATTGTTCGTTGTATCCATTCCCCCTATAACCACTTTCTATCACCTCTTAGGATTTTATTATTAGACGAGTTTGGATGAAGATGGTAAACTGTTATCACTAACTATTAATGAAAGTTTCGAGGAATATAGATATGAAAAAATGGCTTGCAGGTTTAGGAATTCTTGGCTTGTCTGTTTTGACTTTGGCTGCTTGTGGAAACAAGAGTGACAATAAGGCATCTGGTGAGAAGCAGACGATTACTGTTGCGACAGACTCTGATACGGCGCCTTTCACTTTCAAAAAGGGTGATGACTTCAAGGGTTATGATATTGATTTGGTCAAGGCTATTTTCAAGGATTCGGACAAATATGAGGTCAAGTTTGTAACGACACCTTTTGATTCCATCTTGACAGGGGTGGATTCTGGACGTTATCAGATTGCGGCTAACGACTTCAACTACAATGAAGAACGTGCGCAGAAATATGGTTTCTCAGATCCGATTTCACGTTCTAACTATGCCATCACTAGTGCTGAGGGTACCAAGTATACTAGCCTAGATGATTTGTCTGGTAAGACAACAGAGGTGCTTCCTGGCTCTAACTATGCTCAGTTGCTTGAAAATTGGAACCATGCCAATGCGGACAAGACACCAATTACTATCAACTATGCTTCTAGCTCAACTGGTCTTTCAACACGTATTCAACACATTCAAGAAGGAAAAATTGATTTTATCCTTTACGATGCTATTTCCTCTGAGTACATTGTCAAAGATCAAGGCTATAAGCTAGCTGTAAACAAGATTAAAGACGATATCGGTATGAAGACTGATGGTCTTGAATATCTTCTATTCTCAAATGATAAGCAAGGTAAGGAACTCAAGACCTTTGTCAATAAACGTATCAAAGAGCTTAAGAAGGATGGAACCCTTGCCAAACTCAGCAAGGAATACTTCGGTGGTGATTACGTCAGTGATTTGAAATAAGACTGTTAAAAGTTGAGACTGCTGTCTCAGCTTTGGATTGAACACAAAGCTTTCTTTTGAGGCTTTCCTGAGGTGATGACGGACGTCAGCGACCTTCGTCGAAGCTCCATGACTAAGTTTTGAGCCTAAGGTCTCAAAACTTCCGAACACCTAAAACTTTAAAGTTTCAGGTGTTTTTCTCACGCCGGAAAGCCTAGGTTTATGCTCACTTTGTTCGTAAAATAAGGAATTAGTTCAAATCTTTTTGGTCTTAACAAGGTATTATTATCAGTGATACGATTTTCTTATCACTATGATAAGAAAAGACTATTTCACAGACTTTCTGAGTCGTGCTAAAATGAATACTATAAAATTATGATAAGATATTTGAACGGTTAGCACTAGGCTAACCTACTTTTTTAGAAAGAAAGGGCGACATTGTGAAAAAGAGTATAGAAGCATTTAATCGGTCACCTTGGTATCTCCAAGTTATCATTGGTCTGGTTGGTTTGGCAGTAGCAGTTGCTTTAGCCATTCCCTTGTCTTGGCTAGTAGAGATTCTTTGGGGATATATTTTGCAACTGGTTACGATTGTCTTCAAGTGGATCTCATCTTGGATGCCAGCTGGTAAGCTCTTCTCATGGAAGGCAGTCTTTGATGCTGTTCCTAAGATTGTGGAACGCTTGCCTTTGACTTTGGGCTTGACCATTGCAGGTGCTTTCTTCGGTTTGATTTTAGCCCTTGTCTTTGCGGTCGTTAAGATCAATCGAGTACGCATCCTTTATCCGATTCAAGCAGTTTTTGTGAGCTTCTTGCGTGGGACACCAATCCTTGTACAACTCATGTTGACTTACTATGGTATTCCACTCTTCCTTCGTTATTTGAATGGTGAGTTTGGTTTGGATTGGAATATTAATGAGATTCCACCAGCTATCTTCGCCATTACAGCCTTTGCCTTTAACGAAGCGGCTTACATGAGTGAAACCATTCGTGCAGCGATTCAGGCTGTTGATGCCGGGGAAATCGAAGCTGCCCGTTCTCTTGGGATGACATCAGCACAGGTTTACCGTCGTGTCATTATTCCAAATGCGGCAGTTATTGCAACTCCAAGTTTGATTAACAGTTTGATTGGTTTGACTAAGGGAACATCACTTGCCTTTAGTGCTGGTATCGTCGAAATGTATGCTCAGGCTCAAATCTTGGGTGGTGCTGACTACCGTTACTTTGAACGTTATATCTCAGTTGCCCTTGTATACTGGGTAATCTCAATCTTGATTGAGTACATTGGTCGTTCAGTTGAAAATCACATGGCCATTAAGGCGCCTGAAGTGACTGACATATCTGGAATTGGAGGTGACCGCTAATGATTAGTATCAAAAACTTGACCAAGGAATTTTCAGGTCAAAAGGTTCTCGATGGTATTGATATTGACATTGAAAAGGGTGAAGTTGTAGCTCTTGTTGGTGCCTCTGGTGCAGGGAAATCAACAATTCTTCGTAGCTTAAACTATTTGGAACAACCTGATTCTGGTACCATTACCATTGATGATTTTAAAGTAGACTTCAAGACTATCACTAAAGAACAAATTCTTACCCTTCGTCGTAAGTTGGCCATGGTGTTCCAACAGTTCAACCTCTTTGAACGTCGTACAGCCTTGGATAATGTTAAGGAAGGTCTTAAGATTGTTAAGAAACTTTCTGACGAAGAAGCTACTAAGATTGCGAAAGAAGAGCTCGCTAAGGTTGGGCTTTCTAATCGTGAAAATCACTACCCACGTCACTTGTCGGGTGGTCAAAAGCAACGTGTGGCCTTGGCTCGTGCCCTTGCAATGAAGCCTGATGTGCTCTTGCTTGACGAACCAACATCTGCTCTTGACCCTGAGTTGGTTGGTGAGGTTGAAAAATCAATCGCTGATGCAGCTAAGTCAGGTCAAACTATGATTTTGGTCAGTCACGACATGAACTTTGTTTATCAAGTGGCTGACAAGGTGCTCTTCCTTGAAAAAGGTCGTATCCTTGAACAAGGAACACCTGACGAAGTCTTTAACCATCCAAAAGAAGAACGAACAAAAGAATTTTTCGCTTCTTATTCAAAACAATATCTTTAAGATGGGATTTTTGTTACAATAGAAAAGGTGGTGGGAGTGGACGACATTTTAGTCCATAGTCAAAGTCCCACAAGGATGATTAGGAACTTTTGAATGTTTCAAAGGCGACTATAGTCCAATCAGAGACTGCATCGTGCAGTTATTACTAGTCGAATTTAGAGGTTGGAGAATGTTATCTCAGCCTTTTCTATTTCTCACTTTAGGATGATTTATGTTATTAAATATTTTTAAATTTTACCTCTTAGGCCTTGTGATTGCTTTCTTTGTGTGCTTGGTGATTGGTGCCATTTGGCTTGGATGGCGTGCCTTACGTCGTGCAGACAAAACTGTTAAGGAGCGTCAAGGTGCCCTCTATGATGCTATTATGATGTCGATGGTTTCGATTCCAGTTTTGGCATTTGCTTTTATGGCGATTCTTATCGTGCTGAATGCATAATTCTAGCTTTGTTGGCACATTAGGTGTAAGATATCTCTACAAGAAAATCATATAAGGAGTTACTCATGTACGATACAATTGTTATTGGAGCTGGTCCTGCGGGGTTGACTGCAGCACTCTATGCAGCACGTGCCAACCTTAAAGTGGCAACTTTGGAGCAAGGTGCTCCTGGTGGACAGATGAATAACACGTCTGATATTGAAAATTACCCTGGTTTTGAAAGTATTTCTGGTCCAGAATTGTCAATGAAGATGTTCGAACCTTTGGAAAAATTGGGCGTTGAAAATCTTTACGGTATCGTATCTGGTATCGAAGACAAGGGTGATTATAAAATTGTCAAAACTGGTGACGAGGAGTACCAAACTAAGACAGTTATCATCGCGACTGGTGCCAAACACCGCCACATTGGTGTTGCTGGTGAAGAAGAGTACAACAGCCGTGGGGTATCTTACTGTGCGGTGTGTGATGGGGCTTTCTTCCGTAATCAAGACCTCTTGGTTGTTGGTGGTGGAGACTCTGCCGTTGAAGAAGGAATTTATTTGACACGCTTTGCCAATAGCGTGACCATTGTTCACCGTCGTGATGAATTGCGTGCCCAAAAGGTTCTTCAAGCCCGTGCCTTCGCCAATGAAAAGGTTAAGTTTATCTGGGACTCAGTCGTTGAAGAAATCAAGGGTGATGACATCAAGGTTCGCAGTGTTGATATTAAGAATGTCAAAACTGGTGAGGTGACTAACCACGAATTTGGCGGTGTCTTCGTTTATGTGGGACTTGATCCTGTTTCAGATTACTTGACAGGTCTCGACATCACTGACCAAGATGGTTGGGTAATTACAGATGATAAGATGGCGACACGTATTCCAGGTATCTTTGCCATTGGGGATGTTCGTCAGAAAGACCTTCGCCAAATTACAACAGCCGTAGGTGATGGTGCCACAGCTGGTATCGAAGCCTACAACTACGTGACTGCACTTGGTGATAAGTAAAATAATGGAAACTCGGGAGGTTCTCGAGTTTTTTGTGTTCTCTTGGGGGATTTAGCTTGTCTAGTCCCCTTTGGACCAACATCTATGCGTGTTTTTTGTTATAATAGAAAAGTCTTACTAAAAATCAGTAAAAACGAGGTGACCGACTTGCGTGTTGTAGCAGGTGAATTTGGCGGGCGTCCGCTTAAAACGTTAGAAGGCAAAACGACTCGTCCTACAACGGACAAGGTCAAGGGTGCCATTTTCAATATGATTGGTCCTTTCTTTGATGGAGGACGTGTTTTGGATCTGTTCTCTGGGAGCGGTAGTCTGGCTATTGAGGCAATTAGTCGTGGCATGTCTTCTGCTGTCCTCGTGGAAAAAGACCGTCGGGCACAAGCTGTTATCCAGGAAAATATCAAGATGACCAAAAGTGAGAAGCAGTTCCAGCTTTTGAAGTTGGATGCGGCGCGTGCGCTGACACAATTGACAGGAAAGTTTGACTTGGTGCTTTTAGATCCACCTTATGCCAAAGAGCAGATTGTGGCCAATATTACTCAGTTAGAGGAGCAAGGCCTCTTGGCTGAGGAAGTTATGTTGGTTTGTGAGACGGATAAGGCTGTGGACCTGCCTGAAGAAATTTCAAACTTTGGGATTTGGAAACAGAAAACCTATGGTATCAGTAAGGTGACCGTTTACGTGCGTTAGCCTTTGATAGGGAAGTTGTAGAAAGGAATGCTATGACAAAGATTGCTATGTTTACGGGGTCTTTTGATCCGATTACTAATGGGCATATGGATATTATTGCCAGAGCCAGCAAGCTCTTTGATGAGCTCTATATCGGTCTCTTTTATAATAAAAATAAGCAGGGCTTCTGGGACGTGGAGACTCGCAAGCGTATCTTGGAAGAGGTTGTGGCAGATTTTCCCAATGTAAAGGTTATAACGGCTCACGATAGTTTGGCTGTAGATGTCGCCAGAGATCTTGGGGTGACTTATTTGGTCCGAGGCCTTCGTAATGCGACAGATTTTGACTATGAGGCTAATATGGATTATTTCAATAAGGGGTTGGCCCCTGAAATTGAAACGGTTTATTTGATTGCTAGTCATGAGGTAACACCAGTCTCTTCCAGTCGTGTGCGTGAGTTGATTTATTTTGAGGGGGACATTAGTTCTTATGTTCCTCAAGCAGTTGTTAAGGAAGTGGAGGCCAAGCGTGGCAAACAAGAACGAATCTAAATCACTATTGGGGAAAATTTGGCGGATTAAGTGGTGGTTGTTAAGTATTTTTACGGTACTTTTCCTCCTATTTGCCCTCTTTTTCCCGCTAAATAATTATTATGTTGAGCTTCCGGGTGGTGCTTTTGACACCAAGGAAGTCTTGACTGTAGATAAGAAAGCTGATGATTCAAAAGGATCCTACAATTTTGTGGCAGTGGCCCAAACCAAGGCGACTTTGGCCTTGATGCTCTATGCTCAGCTTAATGATTTTGCAAAGCTTCAAACGGCTGAAGAGGCAACTGGGAATTACTCTGATGAAGATTTCATGCGTATCAACCAATTTTACATGGAGACTTCCCAAAACCAAGCGATTTATCAGGGATTGACTCTGGCTGGTAAGGAGGCTAGCTTGGAGTATATGGGTGTTTATGTGCTTCAGGTGGCTGACGATTCTAGCTTCAAGGGTGTCCTCAATATTGCAGATACAGTGACAGCTGTCAATGGCAAGACTTTTGATAATTCTACTGACTTGATAAAATACGTTCAAGGACTTAAGCTGGGTTCAAAAGTCAAGGTCACTTATACGACAGATGACAAAGAAAAGACTGCCACTGGTAAGATTATCAAGATTGCCAATGGTAAAAATGGTATTGGTATCGGTTTGACAGATCATACTGAGGTCAAGAGTCCTGAAAATGTGAAGTTTAAACTTGATGGTGTTGGCGGACCAAGTGCAGGTCTTATGTTTACCCTGGCTATTTACGATCAGGTGTCTGGTCAAGATCTTAAGGCTGGTCGTAAGATTGCTGGAACAGGAACCATTGAAAAGGATGGTTCGGTCGGTGATATCGGTGGTGCCTACCTCAAGGTGAAATCAGCGGCTGATAGTGGTGCAGACATTTTCTTCGTACCTAATAATCCAGTAACCAAGGAAATGAAAAAGGCTGATCCGGATGCCAAAACCAACTATCAAGAGGCTAAGGAGGCTGCCAAGAAACTGGGAACCAAGATGAAAATCGTCCCTGTTAAAACAGCTCAAGAAGCCATTGATTATTTGAAAAAGACTAAATAAGAAGCGAGAGTAAGACAGGCAGAAATCCATGATTTTTGTCTGAGTCTTACTCTCTTTTTTAGGTCAAAGTGTTATAATAGTCTTTATGAAAAAACGTTATAGAACAGTCAATGATTACTATCGTGAAATTTTTGGCGAAAAGATTTTCAAACTACCAATAGATGCGGGTTTTGATTGTCCCAACCGTGATGGTACAGTGGCTCATGGTGGCTGTACCTTTTGTACGGTATCGGGGTCTGGGGATGCTATTGTAGCACCTGAGGCACCGATTCGTGAGCAGTTTTACCATGAGATTGACTTCATGCACCGCAAGTGGCCAGAAGTTCAAAAATATCTGGTTTATTTTCAAAACTTTACCAATACCCACGCGCCGCTTGAAGTTATCAAGGAACGCTACGAACAGGCTATCAATGAGCCTGGTGTTGTTGGCATCAATATCGGTACCCGCCCAGACTGTTTGCCAGACGATGTGATTGATTATCTGGCAGAACTCACAGAACGTATGCATGTGACCGTCGAACTTGGCTTGCAAACGACTTATGAAGAAACGTCAGAGCTCATTAACCGAGCACACAGCTATGATCTCTATGTGGAGACGGTTAAGCGTGTGCGTGAGCGTGCGCCAAAGGCTGAGATTGTATCGCATCTGATTAATGGGCTACCAGGGGAAACCCACGAGATGATGGTGGAAAATGTTCGCCGTTGTGTGACGGACAATGACATTCAGGGGATTAAACTCCACCTCCTCCACTTGATGACCAATACGCGTATGCAAAGGGACTACCACGAGGGGCGTCTTAAATTGCTGAGTCAGGAAGAGTATGTGTCAATCATCTGTGACCAGTTGGAAATCATCCCTGAGGATATCGTCATTCATCGAATCACTGGTGACGCGCCGAGAGATATGTTGATTGGTCCTATGTGGAGTCTCAACAAATGGGAAGTCCTCAATGCCATTGACAAAGAGATGGAACGTCGTGACTCATGGCAAGGGTGCAAAGTAGCTAACGAGAAGGAGGAAAAAGCATGATTAAACGACCAATTCATCTGTCTCATGACTTTCTAGCTCAAGTGCTGGATGATGAGAGTGTTGCTGTCGATGCAACCATGGGAAACGGCAATGACACAGCCTTTCTAGCTGGCCTTGCCAAGAAGGTTTATGCCTTTGACGTGCAGGAGCAGGCGCTCGAAAAGACTCGTCAACGCTTGTCGGACTTGGCAATTGAAAATGCGGAACTCATTTTAGATGGTCATGAAAATCTGGACCGTTATGTCACGGAACCTATTCGTGCAGCTATTTTCAATCTGGGCTATCTGCCATCTGCAGATAAGAGTGTTATTACTAAGCCCCACACGACTCTTGAGGCCATTGAGAAAATTCTTGACCGTCTAGAGGTGGGTGGTCGTTTAGCTATTATGATTTACTATGGTCATGATGGTGGCGATATGGAGAAGGATGCTGTGCTTGAGTACGTTATCGGTTTGGACCAGCGTGATTTTACAGCTATGCTTTACCAACCCCTTAATCAAATTAATACCCCACCATTTTTGGTGATGTTGGAGAAATTACAATGATTACAGATATTAAAGAAAAGCTTGCAGATATGCAGGCCAAATATATAGACAAGCAAAGTGCCGAGGATACTTTAAAAAAGGTTGATAATCGTAAAACGGCTAAAATTAAGAAAAAGTTAGCTAGTCTTGAGGTCGAACGTTGCCATAAACTTTTGGCTAAGGAAGATGTCACTGCTATTGATAAAAAAATTAGTAAGCAAAAAGAACTATTCTCAAACTGTTGTCATAAGGAAGGGTAGGAGGAGCTATGCATTTATCATTAGCTTTGCTTGTTCTTCTTTTTAGCTTGATTTTATCGAACGTTATCAATCGTGTCTTTCCGCGTCTTCCCCTGCCTTTGATTCAAATTATTTTTGGGATTGGTATTGGTTTACTTTTTAAGGGACGCGCTTTCGAGCTTGAAACAGAACTTTTCCTAGCTTTCATTATTGCTCCCTTGCTGTTTCGTGAGGGTGAAGAAAGTGATATCACTAGTATTCTACGTAACTGGAAACTTATTCTATTTTTAATTTTTCCAGTTATCTTTGTGTCTACCTTGGGAATCGGTTATCTTGCTAAGGCCGTCTTGCCTGCTTCGGTGCCCTTGTCTGCCTGTCTAGCCATCGGTGCTGCCCTTGGACCAACAGATTTGGTTGCCTATTCCGCTATTTCCAAACGCTTCAGTTTCCCAAAGTGGATTAGCTATATTTTGCAGGGTGAGGGTCTTCTGAACGATGCCTCTGGCTTGGTCGCCTTTCAGGTGGCAGTGACTGCCTTGACAACAGGTGCTTTTTCCCTCCTTGGTGCGAGCTGGAATTTGGTTATTTCTGTGCTTGGTGGTTTTTTAGTTGGCTTGATTACAGCCTTATTTAATCGTCTCTTTTTAACCATTTTGGACAATATGGATGCTGCAGATGTCACAGGTGCTCTCTTACTAGAGCTGGTACTACCAATCTCCTCTTACTTTGTAGCCGAGGAAATTCATGCTTCTGGAATTATTGCTGTTGTCGTAGCAGGGATTTCGCTTGCCAGTCGTTTCAAAAAAATCACCGTTTTTGATGCCAAGCTGGATAACGTTTCCCATACGATTTGGGGAACCATTACCTTCATGCTTAATGGCATGGTCTTTTTCCTCTTGGGGACAGAACTTCCAACTCTAGCAACGCCAGTACTGCGTAGCAGTACCTACGATAATCTCTGGATGCTGCTTGCTATCGTCCTTTTAACAGCGACCATGTTTGGCATTCGTTTTGTTATGATTAGTGCAGTATTTGCCCAAAGAGCTTGGAGGGCCAAACGATCACTAAAAAAAATCTGGAAGGGTGCTACTCTGTTAACCTTTTCTGGCGTTAAAGGAACGGTTTCCATTGCAACCATCCTTTTGCTTCCAGTTGCCAATATGACTGCTCTGGAACATAGTCTTTTACTCTTTACGGTAGCGGGTGTGACCTTGCTGAGCTTCTTAACAGGGATTTTAGTCCTACCTAAGCTAGCCACTGGTCCAGCGCATACGACCAACCATTATATGCAGATTGCCATTCTCAATGATGTGGTCGGTGAGTTGGAAAAAGATCTAAAACAGTCTACCAATCAAGGGGCTGTCTATGCTACGATTGATAACTACAATCAACGCTTGGAAGATTTAATCTTGGAGCAGGAATCAAATGATGTCAAAGAAGAGTTGGCCAATATCCGAGTAATGATTATGGAAATTGAGAGTGAGGGTTTGGAATATGCCTACAAGAAGGGTAAGATTTCAGAACTCGAATATAATCTCTACCAACGTTATATCAAGGGCTTGGAACGTCGTATCAACCGTGGTTTTGTCTCTAGCCTTTCTTACGCCCTAGCTGTCTTTGTGCGTGGCCTTCGTAGATTGTTACACTTAGCTCTTACTTTCAAGTTTCGTATTGATCAGGATGATACTAGAAGAGGTCCTAGGTTGACGGAAGAAAACCGCGACCATATGACTGAGCTCTATTTGACAAATACTGAGCAGATTTTGGAAGCCTTGAGTAATCTGGAAGGTGTTTATCACTCAGATCTCTTGTCTTATCTGAAACGCAGTCGCCTTCAAGAGGCTGAGATTATTCAATCAGGTGCCTTTGTCGAGCGGGTTATCACTCACCTTCATCCAGACAATATTGATGAAATGTTGCGTGGCTACTATTTGGAACGTAAGGTTATCAACGAGTACGAGCAGGCTGAACTTATCTCTAGCCGTTATGCCAAGCAGCTTCGTAAGGAAGTCAATACTTTGGAGGATTACTCTCTCAAAGAAACTAGCAACACGTTAACCTATGATATGATTAATCTGGCTCGAGGTCGAGCTTAAGCAATGAATGTTATCACAAAAAGAAGCCAAGAAAAATTTTGGCTTCTTTTTAATATATTTTTATAGAACAGCTTATCGTTCCAGCCTTAATTTTGTATGGTGTATCTAGAATAAAAGAGGAGTAGTGATAAAAGAACAAGTCCCCCAGATAATGTCTAGGGGACTTGTTTCTTTGAGCGATTTTTATAGAAGAGGGTTAATGTAAAAACGATGGTCATCAATTGGAATAATTTGAACAGGATTTTGGTAGAAGTCAGCTAAAACTTCCGGTGTGATGATATCATTTTTTGGTCCTTGTGCCACGATTTTTCCTTGACGGAGTAGGAGGATGTGGTCCATCTTCTCAGTAATCTCTTCAGCATGGTGGGTGACGTAAAGGACCAGGGGTGCGTGAGGAAGCGAGGTGATACGGTCGATCTGACGTAAGAGCTTTTCGCGGGCAAAGAGATCCAAGCCCACAGTTGCTTCGTCAAGGATGATGATGTCGGGATCTTCCATCAGACTACGAGCAATCAAACAGATTTGCTTTTCCCCTTGAGAGAGGCCATGGTATTTACGACCAATCAAATCTCCAGCACCAAGTGAAGTTAGCATATCCTTGGCTTCTTGTAGCTCTTTGTCTCCATAGGCTTTGTAGAGGATTGAGCTCTTGTACTTACCGGTAAGGACGATTTTTTCAGCAGTCATATGTTGAGGTAGACGCTCAGTGATAAAGGAACTGACGATACCGATGTGTTGACGAAGACCTGTGATGTCTCCATTACCAAAGGTGTAGCCTAGTATCTCAGCCTTCCCTTCAGAAGGGAAAAATTCAGCTGTCAACAAACGTAAGAGGGTTGATTTTCCAGCACCGTTAAGTCCCAGGATAGCCCAGGTTTGTCCTTTTTCAACTGTCCAGTTAAGGTCAGATAAAAGTGTTTTTCCTTGGCGGACCAAGCTGACATTTTCTAATCGTATAAGTGACATAAGTCTCTCCTTTGATGATAAATTACCCTAATTATAGCATAAAATAGACACCTTTATTGGGAAATTATGGTATACTGAAAGTCAGAATTTTTTTTTAGAGGAGAAGAAAAAATGGAAGACTCTAGTGGTCAGTCCTTATTATTTCAATCTATTTTACTACTAATTTTAACCTTGCTTACAGCCTTTTTCTCAGCATCTGAGATGGCTCTTGTATCACTTAACCGCTCACGTGTGGAGCAAAAGGCAGAAGAAGGCGATAAGAAATTTATCCGCCTGCTCAAGGTTCTTGAAAATCCAAACAACTTCCTATCAACTATCCAAGTTGGTATTACCTTTATTAGCCTCTTACAAGGGGCCAGTCTCTCTGCATCACTAGGTGCAGTGATAGCGACTTGGTTTGGTCATGTGGCTTGGGCTAAGACAGCAGGTAGCATGATTTCTTTGGTTGTCTTGACTTATATCTCTATCGTTTTTGGGGAACTTTATCCAAAACGTATCGCTATGAATCTCAAGGAAAATCTAGCCATCTACTCGGCACCTGTCATTATTGTTACAGGTAAGATTGTTAGTCCCTTTGTTTGGATTCTTTCGGCGTCAACCAATCTTTTGTCTCGTTTGACGCCTATGACCTTTGATGATGCAGATGAGCAGATGACACGTGATGAGATTGAGTACATGTTGACTAAGAGTGAGGATACACTTGAGGCTGAAGAAATTGAAATGCTCCAAGGGGTATTCTCTCTTGATGAATTGATGGCGCGTGAGGTTATGGTCCCTCGTACAGATGCCTTCATGATTGATATTGAAGACAATACTCAAGAAAATATCCAAGCTATTCTCAAGGAAAGTTTCTCTCGTATTCCTGTTTACGAAGACGACAAGGATAAGATTATCGGTGTCGTTCATACCAAAAACCTTCTAAAAGCAGGTTTCGAACTTGGTTTCGAAAATATCAAACTTCGTCGAATTATGAATGAACCTCTCTTTGTTCCAGAGACTATCTTCGTTAATGATCTCTTGGCGGCCTTTCGTAACACCAATAATCAGATGGCTATTTTGCTTGATGAATACGGTGGGGTTGCTGGTCTTGTTACCTTCGAGGATCTTTTGGAAGAAATCGTTGGTGAGATTGACGACGAAACAGATAAATCTAGTATTGAAGTTCGTGAAATTGGCGAGAATACCTATATTGTCGAGGGTGCTATGACTCTTAACGACTTCAATGAACATTTTGATACAGAACTTGAGAGTGATGACGTTGATACTATCGCAGGTTATTATTTGACTGGTGTGGGAGCCATTCCTACTCAAGAAGTCAAGGAACACTATTCAGTTATCAACAAGGACAAACACCTTGAATTTATCAATGATAAGGTTAAGGATGGTCGTGTAACCAAACTTAAGGTAATCATCACGGCAGCTCCAGAAGAGGCAGAAGAATAGTTTTCTACATGTTTTTATTAGAAAATATTGGAACTTAAAAGCGACTATTTACTAATTAGGCACTTTCTCTCATTATGAGTGAAAGTGCTTTTTCTTATCTATCTTGGAATATCAGTTTATCAAAATAATAAGATTAGAAAACGTCTATAAAATACGTCATAAAGCCTTTTTAACCTATCAAAAGTGTTAGAATTTGTCAGAAAAATAACGATAATTTTGAAGGTATTCTAACATATTTCAGCGTGTTGAAAGATTTAGAATAAAAATAAATAAGATTTTAATTAAAGCGGTCTTTTATTACTTTTTTATGGTAGAATGTAGGTTAACTGATAAATGAAAAAAGGAGAATCTTAATGGCTTCTAAAAAATCTATATCTATATATAGTAGCTTGCTTTTACTCACCCTTACCCTAGGAGCTTTTGTACCAGTAACCTCTTTTGCGGATGATGGTATTGCGACAAATGATGCTGTTCTTACACAACCAACGACAGATCGTGCAACAACTGGTCCTTCAACAGCCCCAAGTGATGGTGACTTGGCTCGTAGCAATGATTCAAACACAGGTGTGGCAACGCCAACAACACCAACACCTACAGTTCCTGAAGTACCAGCTGAGCCAACAACACCAGCAACTCCAGAAGCACCTGCGACACCGGCTCCAACAGCTGATTCATCAACAAAACCAGCCGATAAGCCAGAAGACCCAGCTTCAGCAACTGATAAAGGGACAAGCGAAGCACCTCAAAACTCTGAAACTCCAGCGGTGAATGTTAATGGACAACCTGTTGTTACTGTAACACCAACAGCTCCAGTTATCACTGCAGCTGGCCAAACAATTGTGTCTACACAAAATAGCCAAATTGTTATCGCTAACACTGATGGTACAACAAGTGTTGTCGCTCCTGAAACAGTAGGATTCAAAGTGAACGCTGACGGTACATTGACTGGTAAAGATGCTAAAGGTAAGGAAGTTACACTTCCTAAGACTGGTGAAGCATCAACAGTAATCTTGACAATGGCAGGAACATTCTTCCTTGCTGCTGCAGCCTTTTTGGGGCTTAAGAAACGTGCCTAATAATATAGATGATAAAAGACTGGATTTTTCCAGTTTTTTTGTTTTTCTTCTGGTATAGTATAGATATTCCTTAATTTCAGATGTATTATAGTATAACCTTTGCCTGAATTCAGGCAGATATGGAGCATGTTTCTGATAAAAGAGGTATAATAAAAACATGTAAAAAGCGTTTTCAAGGAGGCTGCCATGGCAGAAATTGATTACAGTCAGGTGACTGGACTTGTTCATTCAACCGAAAGTTTTGGATCCGTAGATGGTCCTGGTATCCGTTTTATTGTTTTCATGCAAGGCTGTAAGATGCGTTGCCAATATTGTCATAACCCAGATACTTGGGCTATGGAGTCAAATAAGGCTGTTGAACGTACAGTTGAAGATGTCTTAGATGAGGCTCTTCGTTTCCGTCATTTCTGGGGTGAGCATGGTGGTATCACTGTATCAGGTGGTGAGGCCATGCTTCAGATTGATTTTGTCACTGCCCTCTTTACAGAGGCTAAGAAGCTAGGGATTCACTGTACGCTTGATACTTGTGGGTTTGCGTACCGCAATACTCCTGAGTATCATGAAGTTGTTGACAAACTTTTGGCTGTGACTGACTTGGTCCTACTTGACATCAAAGAGATTGACCCCGAACAACACAAGTTTGTGACCCGTCAACCTAATAAGAATATTTTGGAATTTGCTCAATATCTGTCTGATAAACAAGTTCCAGTCTGGATTCGCCATGTCTTGGTACCTGGTTTGACAGACTTTGACGATCACTTGATTAAGCTTGGTGAGTTTGTAAAGACCTTGAAAAATGTCGATAAATTTGAAATTCTTCCCTATCATACAATGGGTGAGTTCAAATGGCGTGAGCTCGGTATCCCATATCCTTTGGAAGGGGTTAAACCACCAACTGCGGATCGGGTCAAAAATGCTAAAGCTCTCATGCACACTGAAACGTATCAAGAGTATAAAAATCGTATCGGTGTGAAAACCTTGGATTGAAAAAGAAGCTCTTGACAAGGGCTTTTTAACTTTGCTATTATTTAGGGAGCAATAAAGAGCAGGTAAATTATGTTTCGTATTTTAAAATTTGATGATGACTTTGTTTATCTCAGTCATCCTGACGGGCGACTTAAGAAAATAGATCGCACGCTTTTTGATTTTGATATAAAATTAGGAGATCGTATTGATGTCTACCAAGATGGGGACTTGACAGTTGTTACTCCGGCAGAAGTCCAGACGGACTTGAGCCTAGAGGGAGACAAATCTGTTAAATCACACCTCTTGCAAGGGATTTTAGATCTTTTCCTTGAAACCCTTAATATTCACAATAATCATTTGGGTGACTTGAAGAAGATTTTCACACAGTTATTGATTACACTCTTCATGGCTTGGAGCTTGTTGGGAGTTATTCTGGTTGAGATTCTTCTTTTTGCAGAGTCAATTATTGTCTTCTTATGGAGACTCTTGGTTCGTCTTATTAAGTGGATGCATATTAAAGACAACACTAAGGTCTTGATTGATGAGACGCAAAAACGTCATGCTAAGCGTGAGCGTCAAAAAGCTCAAAGACGTGAGCAGGAAAGACGTCGTCAGGAAGAATTTGAAGAACGTGAATATCTTCGTGAAACAGAACGTCAAAAGGAACTCATGATTGTTGAAGCTAGCCTTAGTCAGGAAGCAGAACGTGAGAGCCTTTCAACTAGCCTTGCTTTGGAGCAAGCAGGTGCCTCAAGTCAATCTGCTAGTGAAGACTTGGCCGAAGAAAGCCAGTCAACTTCAGAGTCAGAAGTAATGTCTGAATCAGCAAAGTCTGAAAAATAGAACAAAAAAAGAACTGAGATTTAGGATCTCGGTTCTTTTTCATATGAGAAAAGCACCAGAGGTGCTTTTGTGAGAGGTGACTAAAGTGTTTTTTCAGAGTCACGAACAATGAGCAAGTCAACTTTTGCGTGACGGAGAATGTATTCAGAAGATGAACCAATAAGCAAGCGTTCAAAAGTATTGAGACCTGTGGCACCAACCATAATAAGGTCAACATTTTCCTTATCAGGGATATCAACAGCCAAGAGGCTCTTAGGATTACCGAACTCAATAACTTTGCGAATCTTGGTTAAACCAGCTTCTCTGGCTTGGCGTTCAAAGTCAGCCAAAACAGCTTTAGCTTCGTCTTCTAGTTTTTCATAGATGTAAGAGTCGAAAGTCGCAACGCTTTGAAGGGCGCGTGTATCGATAACGTGTACCAATAGTAACTGAGCATTATTACGTTTTGCAACGTGCACACCTTTAATAAAGGCCAGTTCTGATTCGTAAGAACCGTCGATAGCTACCATAATACGTTCATATTGTTGAGACATAAGCTCTACCTCCTATCTTTAGCTTTATTATACTCCTTTAATCTAAAAAATGAAAGCGTTGTTATAGATTTTCTGAAATCTTTTTTTGACTGCTTACTTTAGGATGCTCTTAGTAATGTGAAGATTTCAGTATTATCTAAAAATTGAAGATTGCTTGAAAAAGAGGTATAATACAATCTGTTATTAGCTTCGTAAGAAACATGATAATTAAAAAAGAGGAAGACAAGTCTTCAGAAATGATACCAAGTGGCCAAGCCTAAAGTTGGTGTCAATAAAAGTGGAAATCCCCATCAGGTGTTGAATTTTCTTATTTTCTGCTAGATGTATCTACTTTTAGTATCTTTTGAAAGGATTAACTTATGAAAACATTTGATAAATCATCAAAGTTGGATCACGTTGCCTATGATATTCGTGGACCAGTTTTGGATGAAGCCAACCGTATGATTGCTAAAGGTGAAAAGATTCTTCGTCTTAATACGGGAAATCCTGCGGAATTTGGCTTTACAGCACCGGATGAAGTCATTCGTGATTTAATTATGAACGTTCGTAACAGTGAAGGGTATTCAGATAGTAAGGGGATTTTCTCAGCTCGTAAGGCGATTATGCAGTATTGCCAGCTAAAGGGATTCCCAAATGTAGATATTGATGATATTTATATTGGTAATGGTGTTTCAGAAATGATTTCCATGTCTATGCAGGCCTTGCTTGATGATGGAGATGAGGTCTTGGTCCCAATGCCTGACTATCCTCTTTGGACAGCCTGCGTCAGTCTAGCAGGCGGTAATGCTGTACACTATGTCTGTGATGAAAAATCTAACTGGTATCCAGATATTGATGATATCAAATCAAAGATTACGTCAAATACTAAGGCAATTGTAGTCATCAATCCTAATAATCCTACAGGTTCACTCTATCCTAAGGATGTCCTTGAACAGATTGTGGATATTGCTCGACAAAATGATTTGATTATCTTTGCGGATGAGATTTATGACCGCTTGGTTATGGATGGTAAAAAGCATACTGCGATTGCTAGTCTTGCACCAGATGTTTTCTGTGTGTCTATGAATGGTCTTTCTAAGTCTCACCGCATCTGTGGTTTCCGTGTAGGTTGGATGGTTCTCTCTGGACCTAAAAAGAACGTCAAAGGCTATATTGAAGGGCTTAATATGTTGGCCAACATGCGTCTTTGTGCTAATGTGCTCTCTCAGCACGTTATTCAGACTTCACTTGGTGGCTACCAATCTGTGGATGAGCTCTTGATTCCTGGCGGGCGTATCTATGAACAACGTGAGTTTATCACGAATACCGTAAACGCTATTCCAGGGCTTTCAGCTGTTAAACCAGATGCAGGGCTCTATATCTTCCCTAAAATTGACCGTAATATGTATGATATTGAAGATGATGAAGAATTCTGTCTTCGTCTCTTGAAGAAGGAGAAGGTTCTCCTAGTTCCAGGTAAAGGCTTTAACTGGAATGAACCAGATCACTTCCGTATTGTCTACCTTCCTCGTGTGGAAGAGTTGGCTGATCTCGGTAACAAAATCGAACGAGTCTTGTCATATTACAAGCGTTAATTTCTTGAAAAACTGGACAAAAAGGCTTGTCCAGTTTTTATTGTCTCTAAAAAGGGGACATATTTGAGCAAAATCCGAACATTTTCCTAATAATGCCATAATATACTTAATATAATGAATAGTAGAATAATAAATAATTTTCAGACAATTGTTTGCAATTTCTGGGTTAAGTGTGCTATAATGATAGGGCTAGTAGGTCTTGACGCAGAAGATTAGTACAAGGCTTGATATTATTATGATTACAATAGAAAGTGAAGACAATAAATATGGCAAATTTGCTGGCTAAAACACGTAAAATTACATCTATCTTGCAACGCTCAGTAGATAGCTTGGAAGGAGATCTTCCATACAACAACATGGCTGCTCAATTGGCGGATATCATTGATTGTAACGCTGCTATCGTTAATGGTGGTGGTGCTCTCCTTGGTTTTGCCATGAAGTACAAAACCAACAATGATCGTGTGGAGGAGTTTTTTGAAGCCAAACAACTTCCAGAAGAATATACACGTGGTATCAGCCGTGTTTATGACACTCAAGAAAACATTGGTATTGACAGTGACTTGACCATTTTCCCTGTGGAGTCAAAAGATGACTTCCCAGATGGTTTGACTACAATTGCACCTATCTATGGTGGTGGTATGCGTCTTGGTTCTTTCATCATTTGGCGTAACGATCATGACTTTGTAGATGAAGATCTTATCTTGGTTGAGATTGCCTCTACAGTAGTTGGGTTGCAGTTGTTGAACCTTCAAACAGAGAATTTGGAAGAAACAATTCGTAAACAAACAGCTATTAACATGGCTATTAATACCTTGTCTTACTCAGAAATCAAGGCAGTTTCAGCTATCTTGAATGAGTTGGACGGTTTGGAAGGCCGCTTGACAGCGTCTGTTATCGCTGACCGTATTGGAATCACACGTTCAGTTATCGTTAATGCCCTTCGTAAGTTGGAATCAGCTGGTATTATTGAGAGCCGTTCACTCGGTATGAAAGGGACTTATCTTAAAGTCCTTAACGAAGGTATCTACGATAAATTGAAAGAATACGAATAAGAAGAATACTGAAGGAAAGTGAGGTAGGAGGAACCTGCCCCACTTTTTTTAAAAGGAGAAAGTAATATGACAAAGGCATTGATATCAATTGATTACTCTTATGATTTTGTGGCAGATGATGGGAAGTTGACGGCTGGAAAGCCTGCCCAAGCCATTGAAGACCGCATTGCCCAGGTAACTCAAGAGGCCTATGATAATGGGGATTATATCTTCGTTGCTATGGACCGACATGATGAAGGAGATACCTTCCATCCTGAAACTAAGCTCTTTCCACCGCACAATATTGCAGGGACATCTGGGCGAGAACTTTATGGAAAGTTAGCTAGTGTATATGATGCCATCAAGGATGATAATCGTGTCTTTTGGATGGACAAGCGACACTATTCAGCCTTTTCGGGAACGGATTTAGATATTCGTTTGCGTGAACGTCGTGTGACGACAGTTGTTTTGACAGGAGTTTTAACGGATATTTGTGTGCTACATACAGCCATTGATGCCTATAATTTGGGCTATGATATCGAGGTTGTAGCGAGTGCAACAGCTTCCTTGAAGCCTGAAGCTCATGACTTTGCTATTGGGCATTTTAAGAATGTTCTTGGAGCAACAATTGTGGAGTAAGAAGATTTATAATCGAGAGTGGGAATCCATCCTACTCTCGTTTTCGTCTAAAATCATAGGATAGTATCAGTTTTTCGTAGTTTACTATAAGAAAACGATTCCAGATTAGTATATACTATTACTGAAATATTCTTGAATCATAAAGAGGTAGAACAATGACTAAAAAAATGACTTTTCCTGATGGATTTTTGTGGGGTGGAGCGACAGCAGCCAACCAATGTGAGGGTGCCTATGATGCTGATGGGCGTGGTCTAGCCAATGTTGACGTGGTACCAATTGGTGAGGATCGCCTTTCAATTATCACCGGACGTCGTAAGATGTTTGATTTTGAGGATGGCTATTTTTATCCAGCTAAGGAAAGTATCGATATGTACCATCGTTACAAGGAAGATATTGCTCTCTTTGGTGAAATGGGCTTTAAGACCTATCGTCTTTCTATTGCTTGGTCACGTATTTTTCCTAAGGGTGATGAGGCTGAACCAAATGAAGCTGGGCTTGCCTTTTACGAGGATCTCTTCAAAGAATGTCACAAGCATGGCATTGAACCTTTGGTGACGATTACTCACTTTGATTGTCCCATGCACTTGATTACCGAGTATGGTGGTTGGCGTAACCGTAAGATGCTTGGCTTCTATGAAAATCTTTGCCGTACCCTTTTCACACGTTATAAAGGTTTGGTGAAGTACTGGCTCACATTCAATGAAATCAATATGATTCTCCATGCACCATTTATGGGAGCAGGACTCTGCTTTGAAGAGGGTGAGAATGAGGAGCAGGTTAAATACCAAGCAGCTCACCATGAGTTGGTAGCTTCAGCTATGGCGACCAAGTTGGCCCATGAGATTGACCCTGAAAATAAGGTTGGTTGTATGTTGGCAGCAGGTCAGTATTATCCAAATACAGCCCACCCACGCGACTACTGGGCAGCCATGCAAGAAGACCGTAGTAGTTATTTCTTTATTGATGTTCAAGCTCGTGGAGAGTATCCAAATTATGCTAAGAAACAGTGGGAACGTGATGGCATTGAGATTGAGATGACTGAAGAAGATTTGGCCCTTCTTAAAGAGCATACTGTTGATTTTATTTCTTTCTCTTACTATGCAAGTCGTGTGGCTTCAGGTGATCCAGAAGTTAATGAAAAGACCGCCGGAAATATCTTTGCCTCTATTAAAAATCCATATTTGGAAGCTTCTGAATGGGGCTGGCAAATTGATCCACTAGGTCTTCGTATTACCCTTAACGCCATTTGGGATCGTTACCAAAAACCGATGTTTATTGTTGAAAATGGTCTCGGTGCTGTGGATACTCCAGATGAAAATGGCTATGTTGAAGATGATTATCGTATTGATTACTTGGCAGCCCACATCAAGGCCATGCGTGATGCTATCAATGAAGATGGTGTAGAGCTTTGGGGCTACACAACATGGGGCTGTATCGACCTTGTTTCTGCTGGAACTGGTGAAATGAAGAAACGTTATGGCTTCATCTATGTGGATCGTGACAACGATGGTAATGGTAGCCTTAAACGCTCTAAGAAGAAATCATTTAACTGGTATAAAGAAGTTATCGCAAGTAACGGTGCCTCTGTAGAATAGGGTATGTGTTCTCGACTAATGACATCTATGGTAAAGGTGGGGAGCAAGAGAATCTACAAGATTTGATTGATACTCTCGGGGCAGGTGACTTCATCCAACTTAGAGGTCATGCGGATTTACGTGATGTCTACCCACAGTATGAACTTTATGTCACTACCTCTCAGTGGGAGACCTTTGGTTTGACCCTGATGGAGGCCGTAGGAGCAGGTTTAGCCCTGGTTGGTTTTGATGCCCGTTATGGCAATCCAACCTTCATCAAAGATGGTGAGAATGGCTATCTGGTTCCTTATAGCGAGACTATGGATGAGGACCTGCTTGTTTCTCAGATGGCTGACAAAATTGTATTTGCTTTAGAAAGTGATCTTGAGTCTATGCACCAAGCCTCATATGAGTTGGCCAAACAGTATTTGAAACTTGAAATTCTAGAGGCTTGGAGAAAGCTCTTGATAGCCATACGATAAGTGTTTTGAAAAAGCTCTATCTCTGTAAACTGTAGTGACAAAAAAGTTACTACAGTTTTTTTATCCTCCAAGCAAAATAGGCTAAATTATGGTAAAATAGAAGGTATTGAAAAATCATCATTTCACGAAAGGAAGCAAGATGAAAATTACGCAAGAAGAGGTAACCCACGTTGCCAATCTTTCAAAATTGAAATTCTCTCCAGAAGAGACAGCTGAATTTGCGACAACCTTGTCTAAAATTGTCGACATGGTGGAATTGTTGGAAGAAGTGGACACAACAGGTGTTGCCCCAACAACGACCATGGCTGATCGCAAGACCGTATTGCGTCCGGATGTTGCTGAAAAAGGGACTGACCGTGACCGCTTGTTTAAAAACGTACCTGAAAAAGATAATTACTACATCAAGGTACCAGCTATCCTAGAAGATGGAGGAGATGCCTAATGTCATTCAACCATAAAACCATTGAAGAGTTGCACGACCTCCTTGTCTCTAAGGAAATCTCGGCAACGGAATTGACACAAGCGACGCTTGATGATATCAAGGCGCGTGAAGAAGCAGTCAATGCCTTTGTAACGGTGGCTGAAGAAGCTGCCCTTGCACAAGCCAAGGCCATTGATGAAAAAGGAATCGATGCAGACAACCTCCTGTCAGGGATTCCACTCGCAGTCAAAGACAATATCTCAACAGATGGCATCTTGACCACTGCAGCTTCAAAAATGCTCTATAACTACGAGCCAATCTTTGATGCGACAGCTGTTGCCAATGCCAAAGCCAAAGATATGATTGTCATCGGGAAGACCAACATGGATGAATTTGCCATGGGTGGATCTGGTGAAACTTCATACTATGGCGCGACTAAAAACGCTTGGGACCACAGCAAGGTGCCTGGTGGATCTTCTAGTGGTTCAGCAGCTTCTGTAGCTTCAGGGCAAGTCCGTTTGTCACTTGGTTCAGATACAGGTGGTTCTATCCGTCAACCGGCTGCTTTTAACGGGATTGTTGGTCTCAAACCAACTTATGGAACGGTTTCACGTTTTGGTCTCATTGCTTTTGGTAGCTCACTTGACCAAATTGGTACTTTCTCACCAACGGTTAAGGAAAATGCCCAATTGCTTAATGTCATTGCCAGCGAAGATGCCAAGGATTCAACTTCTGCACCTGTTCGTGTAGCAGACTTTACTTCTAAGATTGGTCAAGACATTAAAGGCATGAAGATTGCCCTTCCTAAGGAATACCTCGGTGAAGGGATTGACCCAGAAGTCAAAGAAACTATCCTCAATGCAGCTAAACACTTTGAAAAATTGGGAGCAACTGTCGAAGAAGTCAGCCTTCCACACTCTAAATACGGGGTTGCCGTTTACTACATCATCGCTTCATCTGAAGCTTCTTCAAACTTGCAACGTTTCGACGGTATTCGCTATGGTTTCCGTGCAGAAGATGCTAAAAACTTGGATGATATCTATGTGAACACTCGTAGTCAAGGCTTTGGCGATGAGGTCAAACGCCGTATCATGCTTGGTACCTTTAGTTTGTCATCTGGTTACTACGATGCTTACTACAAGAAAGCTGGTCAAGTCCGTACCCTTATTATCCAAGACTTCGAAAAAGTCTTTGCGGATTACGACCTTATCCTTGGTCCAACAGCTCCAAGCGTGGCCTTTGATTTGGATTCGCTCAACCATGATCCGGTTGCCATGTACTTGGCTGACCTCTTGACCATTCCAGTCAACTTGGCAGGTCTTCCAGGGATTTCGATTCCTGCAGGTTTTGCGCAAGGTCTTCCAGTTGGTTTGCAGTTGATTGGTCCTAAGTATTCTGAAGAAACTATCTACCAAGCTGCAGCTGCATTTGAAGCTACGACGGATTACCACAAGCAACAACCCCTTATTTTCGGAGGTGACAATTAATGAACTTTGAAACAGTCATCGGACTTGAAGTCCACGTTGAATTGAATACAAACTCAAAAATTTTCTCACCAACCTCTGCCCACTTTGGGAACGAGCAAAATGCCAATACCAATGTGATTGACTGGTCTTTCCCAGGGGTGCTTCCTGTCTTGAACAAGGGTGTTGTGGACGCTGGGATCAAGGCTGCTTTGGCGCTGAATATGGATATCCATCAGCACATGCACTTTGACCGTAAGAACTATTTCTATCCTGATAATCCAAAGGCTTACCAAATTTCGCAATTTGACGAGCCAATCGGTTACAACGGTTGGATTGAAGTACAATTGGAAGACGGCTCAACCAAGAAAATCGGAATTGAACGTGCCCACTTGGAAGAAGATGCTGGTAAGAACACCCATGGAACAGATGGATTCTCTTACGTAGACCTCAACCGTCAAGGGGTACCATTGATTGAAATCGTATCTGAAGCAGATATGCGTTCTCCAGAAGAAGCCTACGCTTATTTGACAGCTTTGAAAGAAGTCATCCAATACACTGGTATTTCAGACGTCAAGATGGAAGAAGGATCTATGCGTGTGGATGCTAACATTTCCCTCCGCCCATACGGTCAAGAGGAATTTGGTACCAAGACTGAGTTGAAAAACTTGAACTCTTTCTCAAACGTCCGCAAAGGTCTTGAATACGAAGTGCAACGCCAAGCGAAAATCTTGCGTTCAGGTGGTGTCATTCGTCAAGAAACACGCCGTTATGATGAAGCTAATAAGAGCACTATCCTTATGCGTGTCAAAGAAGGAGCAGCGGATTACCGTTACTTCCCAGAACCAGACCTTCCATTGTTTGAAATCTCAGATGAGTGGATCGAGGAAATGCGTACTGAGTTGCCAGAGTTTCCAAAAGACCGTCGTGCTCGCTACGTGGCAGAGCTTGGTTTGTCTGACTATGATGCCAACCAATTGACAGCTACGAAAGTTACTTCAGACTTCTTTGAAGCAGCCGTAGCCCTTGGTGGCGATGCCAAACAAGTGTCTAACTGGCTCCAAGGTGAAGTCGCGCAATTCTTGAACGCAGAAGGCAAAACGCTTGAAGAAATCAAGTTGACACCAGAAAACTTGGTCGAAATGATTGCCATCATCGAAGATGGAACCATTTCATCTAAGATTGCCAAGAAAGTCTTCGTTCACTTGGCGAAAAACGGTGGCGGTGCGCGTGAATACGTCGAAAAAGCTGGTTTGGTACAAATTTCAGATCCTGAAGTCTTGATCCCAATCATCCACCAAGTCTTTGCAGACAATGAAGCAGCTGTAGCTGACTTCAAGTCAGGTAAACGTAACGCTGACAAGGCCTTCACCGGCTTCCTCATGAAAGCAACCAAAGGCCAAGCCAACCCACAAGTAGCCCTCAAGCTACTTGCTCAAGAATTGGCTAAGTTGAAAGAAGAGTAATAGATAAACAACCAGCCGAAAGGTTGGTTTTTTCTTTGCAGGGTATACAAAAACTCCTACGAATCGACTCGTTAGGAGTTTTTGAAAAAGACTAAGTGACTTTAGAAATGAGGAAGAGCTGAAGCAACCTTCATTTCTTCAGGAACAGTGACAATAACTTGATGAGCTTTTAAATGATATTTATCAATAATCCATTGGCGAAGTGTTTCTTTAGAGACATTAGCAGTACCTCGGAATTCACGTCCATTATCATGAGCTGTCCAGTTTCCCATTTTCTTGAAATCGGTATTCTTAAGTAAGTCAGGGTATTGATCTAGCTCTTTAAGATGAACAATAGTAAAAGTGTTACCATTACGTACAATGACGTTTTTCTTCAAAGTCTTACTTAAGTACCAGAAGAGTATAGCAACAGCGCTAACTCCAACAACAAGTCCAGCAAAAGTGATTAAAAACTGTATGAAATTCATAATATTGCCTCCTTATGAGGTATAGTATACTCTTTATCTAAAGCGTTTTCAAGCAAAAGATAACTTATTACTTTCCGTAGTATTATGGAAAAAGAATGCGTTTTCATTACTATTTATGGAGTTTATAATAGAAGTATCAAAGTCAGGAGGAAAAACGATGACTACTTTTAAAGATGGATTTTTATGGGGTGGTGCTGTAGCTGCTCATCAACTTGAAGGTGGATGGCAAGAAGGTGGAAAGGGTATCAGTGTTGCTGATGTCATGACAGCTGGTCGCCATGGAGTTGCCCGTGAAATTACACCAGGTGTTTTGGAAGGTAAATATTATCCAAACCATGAGGCCATAGATTTTTACCATCGTTACAAAGGAGATATAGCGCTTTTTGCTGAAATGGGATTTAAGTGCTTCCGAACATCAATTGCTTGGACACGTATTTTCCCAAAGGGTGATGAATTAGAGCCCAATGAAGAAGGGTTGCAGTTTTATGATGATCTTTTTGATGAGTGCTTGAAGCATGGAATTGAACCTGTAATTACTTTATCCCATTTTGAGATGCCTTATCATTTGGTTACAGAATATGGTGGGTGGAAAAATCGCAAATTGATTGATTTCTTTGTTCGCTTTGCAGAAGTCGTATTCAAACGTTATAAAGATAAAGTTAAATACTGGATGACCTTCAATGAAATCAATAATCAGGCCAATTACCAGGAAGATTTTGCACCATTTACGAACTCAGGTATTGTATACGAGGAAGGTGACGACCGAGAAGCTATTATGTATCAAGCAGCACACTATGAGTTAGTAGCCTCTGCTCGAGCAGTAAAAATTGGCCATGAAATCAATCCAGATTTTCAAATTGGTTGTATGATTGCGATGTGTCCTATTTATCCTGCAACTTGTAATCCTAAAGACATTTTAATGGCCATGAAGGCTATGCAAAAACGTTATTACTTTACTGACGTACATGTTTTTGGTAAATATCCTGAACACATTCTCAAGTATTGGGAACGTAAAGGAATCTCAGTTGACTTTACAGAGCAAGATAAAGAGGATTTACTTGGAGGCACGGTAGACTATATTGGATTTAGTTACTATATGTCTTTTGCTATCGATTCTCATCGTGAGAATAATCCTTATTTCGATTATCTTGAAACAGAAGATTTAGTCAAAAATAATTATGTTCAGGCATCTGAGTGGGAGTGGCAAATTGACCCAGAGGGATTACGTTATGCATTAAACTGGTTTACAGATCATTATCATTTGCCACTATTTATTGTTGAAAATGGTTTCGGTGCTATAGACCAAGTTGAATCAGATGGCATGGTTCATGATGATTATCGAATTGATTATCTAGGTGCTCATATTCGTGAAATGAAAAAAGCTGTAGTTGAAGATGGTGTTGATTTAATGGGATATACACCTTGGGGCTGTATAGACCTGGTTTCAGCTGGTACCGGTGAGATGAGGAAACGTTACGGATTTATCTATGTGGATAAAGATGACGATGGACAAGGAAGTTATGAACGCTCACCGAAAAAATCATTTAATTGGTATAAAGAAGTTATTGCATCTAATGGTGCAACGGTAGAATAAAACTAAGAAGCTGGGGAATTCCCAGCTTCTTTAGTAAACATAGGAGAATAAATATGATTGGTAGCATTGCAGCAATTTTAACAACATTTGCCTTTTTGCCGCAAGTTGTGCGTGTAGTAAAAACAAAAGATACTGAATCGATTGCCTTAGGGATGTATGTTATGCAGGTTATTGGCATTGCTTTGTGGCTTGCTCATGGTCTTCATATTGGTGACTTACCTTTGATTTTGGCTAATAGTGTTTCGTTCTTGCTATCTGGGATTATTTTGATTTATAAATTGAAGTACAAATAATTATTTTCCGTATCGTTGAGGAAAAATCAGCAATGGTAATTGTAAGCGTTTTACTTTATAATTAAAATGTAAATAAGAAATAACCCAATCAGGTATCAATTTGATGGGATTAGATTAAAGGAGAAAATCTTATGGCAAAAGCGTTGATTATTTGTGCGGCAGGAATGTCTTCATCACTCATGGCGAAGAAAACAACGGAGTTTTTAAAGGGGAAAGGTCAGGATATTGAGGTTGACGCTATTAGTGCTACTGAAGGCGGAAAAGCTATTGCAGCATCAGAGTTTGATTTGTACCTTGTAAGTCCTCAAACAAAAATGTATTTTAAACAGTTTGAAGAAGCAGGTGCTAAAGTCGGAAAACCAGTTGTTCAAATTCCACCTCAAGCCTATATTCCAATCCCAATGGGAATTGAAAAAATGGCTAATTTGATTGTAGAAAATATCTAATCTTCATTAAAGAAATAGTGCAAAAAATAGGTATTAGTTAATATTATCTATTAGCTAAATTATAAATGATTCATAATATGACTTATGCTCAATAAAAAGAATTTAAGGTGTGAAAATATCCTATAATAGAAGGTGAGAATATCATTTTTAGGAGGATATGAGAGTGTCAAATACTAGAGAAAAAGGCATCCTTCAATTCTTGTTAAAGCACAGGGAACGTTATGTTACAAGTAAGGAACTTGCTAAATACTTGTCCTGTTCGGATAGAACTGTACGTAATCACTTGAAATCAATTGATCAAACCTTAAACCTTCAAGGTGTTAGCTTAGTGTCAAAACAAGGACAAGGCTATCGACTAATTTTTGAAAGTCAAGAAGTTTGCCAAACCTTTCGTCTAATCTATGAATTAGGCAACGATTATAGTACAAAAACGTCTATGTCTCAAGGTGATGATCGTCTAGCCTTCATTTTAAATAAGCTCTTGTTTGAACAGGTTCCGGTTCTTTTTGATGATTTAGTTGAGGAGCTATATGTTAGTCGATCAACTTTATGTAATGATTTTAAAAAGATTCGCCAGATGCTAGCTGACTACAGCCTAACTATAGAAAGTAGAGCGAATAAAGGTGTCTACGTTTCTGGTGAAGAACGAGACAAACGTCGCTTTATTATGAGTTATTTCTTGGAGAACCAGTTTTTTAAAGCACTACACTCTTATGTGAAGTCAAATTTTTTTGACCAAAATCTTCCATTAGAGGAATTGGCAAAGATTGTTTTAGAAGAATGTCAGGAAGCTAATCTGAAGTTATCGGATTTTGTTTTACAAAATTTAGTTGTTCATATAGCTTTAGCAATAGGCCGTATCAAGTCTGGTTTTGAAATTAGTAACTTAGATTGTCAGATGGCAGTTAACGACATCGAACGTCGGGTTGCTAAGAAGATTCTTTCAAGAGTTAGTAAGGTAACCAATCAAGAATTTCCAGTTCAAGAAATCGATTATATTACCTTACATCTGTTAGCTAAAAGTCAGTTACCCCAAAACAACCAAACAGAGTTTTCTAAAGAGGCACTGAGAGACTCGTTGGTCCAAAGTTTTGAAACCTTAGGGTTAGACGATATATACCACTTTTCCTCAGATTTTCAACTTGTTGAGAGTCTTATAACCCATTTGATGACCTTACAGGTACGTTTAGCCAGTCATATTGATCTTAGTAATCCATTGGTAGATGAGGTTAAACAGAATTATAGTGATGTATTCTTCATGACCAAGGAAATTCTTGCAAATATGGAAGCTTTTTCACAGGCTACTATATCTGACGATGAAATAGTTTATGTCTGTCTTCATTTCTTAGCTGCTATCGAACGTCGAAAAGAAAACCATAAATTTTCAGTATTGGCGATTTGTGCGACAGGATTTGGGGCTGCTCAAATGCTTAAAAATCGTCTTGAATCTGAGCTTGGGAATCGTATAGAGGTGGTTGATGTCATAGGTTACTATGAGTTGAACCAAGAAAAAATAGACGGTATTGATTTTATTGTATCGGCTGTTGATTTATCAAACCTTTACTTTCAGATACCAGTTTTTACAGTGAGTGTTTTTCTTAAAACCGAAGAAATATCTCAGATCCGTCAGGCTATGGACCAGATGCAAGTTTCGAGAATTGGAAATCGTTCAGAAGTAGCTCGGATTAAAGACGATAATTTTAAACAATACTTTAGTCAAGATAACTTCTTTGTATGGATGAAATGTGATAAAACACGACTATTGGAAGAAATGGTTGAAGGTCTATCTGTCGGTGAATCGGATGATTTCAAACAATCTTTACTTTACGAAATTAAACAGCGTGAGGAATTAAGTTCTGTCGTCTTTTCTGAAAAAATTGCGGTTCCACATCCCATTAGGCCTTTGGGGAAAGAAGTTAAAGTATCAGTTGCTATCTGTCAAGAACCTATATCTTGGGATAATCAAAGTTCACATATTCAACTTGTTTTTCTTTTATCACCATCATTATATGGTAATGATGGGTTGAAGGATGTGACGAAGAAAATAGTTTCCTTAACAGAAAATGATGACTTACAAAAGCAATTAATCAATTGCAAGGATTTTGAAGATTTTATTACAATATTTGAAAAAATAACATAGGAGGTTCATATGAATCAAGAAGAACTACAGGTTGCAGCCTTTGAAATTATTCTTCATTCAGGTACTGCTAGAACAGAAATTCATGAAGCGTTTGCCGATATGCGAGAAGGTCGTTTTGACGAAGCAGAAGCTAAGTTAGAACATTCAAATGAAGAAATTTTAGAAGCACACCATGCACAAACAAAACTTTTGCAAGACTATGCAAGTGGTGTAGAAATTAAGATTGAAATTATCATGGTCCATGCTCAAGACCATTTAATGACTACAATGACTCTATTGGAAGTGGCAAAAGAAATGCTGGTTCTTCATAGAAAGGTTGGTTAAGCATATATAGTTAAACAAGGAGGAAGACAATGACAAAAAAAGAACAACTAGAAATCGAGCGTCAACGTCGGGAGACAGCATTAAAAAATACTTTCTTTAATCGCTACCTTCTTCTACGTTATACAATAGCACTCTTCTTTTTTGGCAATATTTATTGGCTTTTGAATCAATTTATTCGTCCTTCTTTTGTTATTGTTCTCCCTATTACGTTAATTGTATTAGCGATTTTGGCTACTGTTGAGCAGTTTCGATTGTATGGCAAGCGTGATGAACGTTTGAAGGTGACTCAGATGTTTATCCGCTCACAGGCAGTTATTCAGATGGGACTACTTGTTCTAACTTGGACGAGTTTGTTCACAACTCTTTTCCCAATTTTTGAAAATAATCAAGCTGCACGTTTCTTCGTTTTCGTTATTCTTTTACTAGGTTTTGGCCTATGCTTGTTAAATCTTAAAAGAATTCAAGAAATATATGAACGTAAAGATAAGGCTTATCAACGCTTTATCCAGTTAGAAAAGAGTTCTGTGACCTTATAACATCTTTTAAAAGGATTGCTATTGAAATAAATATAAAATTATTATTAAGGAGGTCCGATTATGGATCAACAAAACGGATTGTTTGGTTTCCTTGAAAATCATGTCATGGGACCAATGGGAAAACTTGCCCAGTTTAAAGTTGTACGTGCAATCACGGCAGCAGGTATGGCAGCTGTACCATTTACTATTGTAGGGTCAATGTTCTTGGTATTTAGTATTCTGCCACAAGCCTTCTCATTCTGGCCAATTGTAGCTGATATTTTCTCAGCTTCATTTGATAAGTTTACTTCTCTATACATGGTTGCTAACTATGCTACTATGGGTTCTCTCTCACTTTACTTTGTTCTCTCACTTGCTTATGAGTTAACTAAAATCTATGCAGAAGAAGAAGATCTAAATATGAATCCTCTAAACGGTGCTCTTCTTTCGCTCATGGCTTTTATCATGACAGTTCCACAAATCATTTTTGACGGTGGAATGATGAAGGCTGTAGGTAGCCTAAAAGAAGGTGCAGTCGTTGTTGACGGTTGGGCAATGGGTAATGGAGTAACTCGCTTTGGTACAACTGGTATTTTCACAGCTATTATCATGGCTATTGTGACAGTCCTTATTTATCGTACATGTGTAAAACGTAATTGGGTTATTAAAATGCCTGAAGCTGTTCCAGAAGGAGTTTCACGTGGATTTACAGCCTTGATTCCAGGATTCGTCGTTGCATTTGTAGTTATCTTTATTAATGGTGCACTCGTAGCGCTGGGAACTGACATCTTTAAAGTTATTGCTATTCCATTTGGGTTTGTTGCTAACCTAACTAACTCATGGATTGGATTAATGATTATTTATCTTTTAACTCAGCTTCTCTGGATTGTAGGGATTCATGGAGCTAATATTATCTTTGCTTTCGTTAACCCTATCGCACTTGCTAACATGGCAGAAAATGCTGTTGGTGGACACTATGCTGTAGCTGGTGAATTTTCTAACATGTTTGTTATCGCTGGTGGATCAGGTGCAACTCTTGGTTTGTGTCTCTACATTGCTTTTGCTGCCAAGTCAGAGCAACTAAAAGCGATTGGACGTGCCTCAGTTGTTCCAGCATTATTTAACATTAATGAACCATTGATTTTTGGTTTGCCAATTATCTATAATCCAGCATTAGCGATTCCATTTATCTTGGCGCCAATGGTTACAGCTACTATTTACTACTTTGTTAATGCATTGCATTTGATTAATCCTGTTATTGCACAGGTTCCATGGCCAACCCCAGTGGGAATCGGAGCTTTCTTAGGAACTGCAGATCTCCGTGCTGTCCTAGTTGCTCTTGTCTGTGCTGTTGCCGCCTTCCTTGTTTATTTCCCATTTATTCGTGTCTACGATAAGAAATTGTTGAAAGAAGAACAAGAAGCTTAATTTTTGATTAAAGATCTCAACTCTGGTTGAGGTCTTTTTTTGTTATACTAGTGATATTAAATTAAGCATCTTTTAAACAGGAGAAACCCCATGAACAAATTCTTAAGATTCCTATTTATCCTTGTCATCCTTGCCATGACTGGTGCCATTATTTTTCAGCTATTCTTTCCCACCTATATGGGAAGTCATTCGGGCTACGGTATTTCGGTTGGATGGCAGAGGGAGATTGGTATTTGGAATGTGGCGGTTCTGGTCATCCTCCTTGCCGTTAACATCAAGTACGATTGGTTTTATCTGAGAGCCGTTCTGCTTGCTTTGATTCTGGGAGGCCTAGGTATTGGAACAAATCATTTCCTTAGCTATCTTCAATACCATCACTCTGTTAATGCTGTTGGAGCTTTTGAGAATTATCTTTTAGTCCTTGGCTGGATTGTCGGTTGGTGGCTGGAAAATTCTTCAAGAAAAACAGTTTAATTTTTCTGAAGTTATCGCCTGGCTGGCAACTCCCTGTGTTATAATAAATAGGCATTATCATAATCGAGGAAAACACATGTCTAAACAACTAAAAGGGAGCTTAATGGTATTGACAGCAGGAATTGCCTGGGGATTTTCAGGAGTTTCTGGTCAATACCTAATGGCTCATGGTGTTAATGTCAATCTTTTGACGAGTTTACGTTTGCTTCTGTCTGGTATTTTACTAACGGCTTCGGTCTTTTTTAGGCAGCGAGACAAATTAGTACAAGCTATTAAAGATAGAAAAAACTTAGTAAGTATCGCCTTATTTGCGCTCTTTGGTCTGGTACTAAATCAGTACGCCTATCTCAGTGCTATTCAATACACTAATGCTGGGACAGCGACGGTCTTGCAGTATGTCACCCCAGTTATCATCCTGGCTTTTGTATGTGCAAAATATCGTAGGTTCCCAACAGCAGCAGAGCTAGTGGCGATTATCATGGCTATTGTGGGAACCTTTACCATCGCAACGCATGGTCAGATAAGGGAGCTGGCGATTACACCTCTGGGCTTGTTCTGGGGTCTCTTTTCGGCGGTGACCTATGCACTTTATATCTTACTGCCTGCTAAGGCTATTGAAAAATGGGAAAGTTTGATTGTCATTGGTTTAGGTCTGTTGATTGGTGGTTTAATCTTTCCGATTGTTATCCAAGCCTGGAAGTATGAGCTTCCTTTGACTGGTGGAAATCTCTTAGCGCTTTTTGGTTTGGTCTTCATTGGGACAGTCTTTGCTTACACTGTTTTCCTTAAGGGGACGATCATGATTGGAGCTGTCAAAGGGAGTCTCTTGGCTTCGGTAGAACCTGTAGCGTCGGTCATTTTGACCGTATTAATTATGGGGGACCGCTTCTTTGCCATTGATGTGGTTGGAATGTTTTTAATTGTTCTTGCTGTTATCATCATATCGCTTAAGAATTTAGTTGCCCTTAAAAAACAAGAAAAAATTCAAAGATAAGAATGGAGCCTGAGTGATTGTGGCTTTTTTCTTTATTATTCTGTAAAGGATGTTCTTAAAAAATAGGACTTAAGTCCCACACATAAACCTTAAAAATATGGTAGAATAAGAGGTAAACTAACATTTTGGAGAGAAAATGACTATAGACGATTATAGGCCCCATTTTATGGTGGAGGCTGTTTATGATTTGAAACCTGACCAGCTACGTGAACACGGTATTCGTGCCGTCTTGGTCGATTTGGACAATACCTTGATTGCTTGGAACAACCCTGATGGGACTCCTGAGCTACGTGCTTGGTTAGATGAGATGACAGAGGCTGACATTCCAGTGGTTGTGGTCTCTAACAACAAGCATGAACGTGTGGAACGTGCGGTAGCCAATTTCCATGTGGATTTCGTGAGTCGTGCCATGAAGCCTTTCACTAAAGGTATTAATGAAGCGATTGAGCGTTACCACTTTAATCGAGACGAGGTCGTTATGGTGGGAGACCAGCTAATGACTGACATCAGAGCTAGCCACAGAGCTGGAATTCGATCGATTTTGGTCAAGCCTTTGGTGAAATCAGATGCTTGGGTAACCAAGTTTAACCGTTGGCGTGAACGTCGCATGTGGAAAAAGATTGAAAAAGCATATGGTCCAATGACCTTCAACAAAGGAATTTAATGGAAGAATTATTTTGTATTGGGTGTGGAGCCCAAATTCAAACAGAAGATAAAGAAAAAGCAGGTTTCACACCTGCTAGCTCTATTAAAAAGGCCGAAGAAACAGGTGAGTTATACTGCCAACGCTGTTTCCGTCTTCGTCATTACAATGAGATTGTGGATGTCCACATCACAGATGATGAATTTTTAAAATTGCTTCATGAAGTTGGTGATAGTGATGCCCTCGTTGTCAATGTCGTTGATATTTTTGATTTTAATGGATCAATCATACCAGGCTTATCACGCTTTGTTTCGGGTAATGATGTGCTCTTGGTTGGAAATAAAAAGGATATCCTGCCTAAATCTGTTAAAGATGGTAAGGTAACCCAATGGTTGACAGAACGTGCCCACGAAGAAGGGATGCGTCCGGTGGATGTCATGTTGACGTCTGCCCAAAATCACCACGCCATTAAAGAGTTGATTCAACGTATTGAAAAACTCCGTAAGGGTCGTGATGTCTATGTTGTTGGTGTGACGAATGTTGGTAAATCAACCTTAATCAATGCCATTATCAAAGAAATTACTGGTGATAAAGATGTTATCACAACCTCTCGTTTTCCAGGAACGACCCTTGATAAGATTGAAATCCCATTGGATGACGGTAGCTATATTTTTGATACACCAGGAATTATTCACCGACACCAGATGGCACACTATCTGTCAGCGAAGGATCTCAAGTATGTTAGTCCTAAGAAGGAAATTAAGCCAAAAACTTACCAGTTAAATGCAGGACAAAGCCTATTCCTAGGCGGTCTTGGACGTTTTGACTTTATTGATGGGAATAAGCAAGGTTTTACAGCCTTCTTTGATAATAACTTGAAGCTACATCGTACCAAACTTGAAGGCGCAGATGCCTTCTATGATAAGCATGTTGGAAGTCTCCTCATGCCTCCTGGGCCAAAGGATCTTGCCGATTTTCCGAAACTTGTCCGTCACGAGTTCACTGTCAAAGATAAGACAGACATTGTCTTCTCAGGATTAGGATGGATCCGTGTCCAAGGAAAAACTGACCAACCAACCATCGTTGCTGCTTGGGCACCAGAAGGTGTTGGCGTTGTCGTACGAAAAGCGATTATTTAAACTTAGTTAAGTAGTTAAAAGGAATAAACATGTCATTAACATCAAAACAACGTGCCTTCCTCAAATCGGAAGCACACACACTTAAACCTATTGTACAAATCGGGAAAAACGGTCTTAACGACCATATCAAAACTAGCGTTCGCAACGCCCTTGATGCCCGTGAATTGATCAAAGTAACCCTACTCCAAAACACTATGGAAGATATTCATGAGGTTGCTGAAATCTTGGAAGAAGAAATTGGCTGTGATACAGTTCTTAAGATTGGACGTATCTTGATTCTCTATAAAGAGTCAGCTAAAAAAGAAAATCGTAAGTTGTCACCAAAGGTCAAAGCTATCCAAAAATAGTTGCTGACTTTGCTTGGTGAAGGATAAACTAAGGTATAGGAACACTTTTGAAGCATCAGCTAGCCTTAAGTCAGTTGTATAATGCTTGAAAAAGAGGAGGCGTACATGGCACTGGATCTCGTAACCCCATTTACAAAGGTTCAACTAGAAGAAGAAATCAAAGATACTGGCCGTAAGCAGGTGGGAATTTTAGGTGGAAATTTCAACCCTGTTCACAATGCTCACTTGGTTGTTGCGGACCAGGTGCGTCAGCAGTTAGGTCTTGACGAAGTTCTTCTCATGCCTGAGTTTGAGCCACCTCATGTCGATAAAAAAGAGACTATTGATGAACAACATCGCCTTAATATGCTTATGTTGGCTATTAACGGTATCGAGGGTTTGGATATTGAAACCATCGAGTTGGAACGCAAGGGAATCAGTTATACTTATGACACCATGAAGCTTTTGACAGAGGCCAATCCTGATACGGATTATTACTTTATTATTGGAGCGGATATGGTCGAATACCTACCAAAATGGCATCGTATTGATGAACTAATCGAGATGGTCCAATTTGTTGGTGTTCAGCGTCCTAAGTATAAGGCTGGAACCTCTTACCCAGTTATTTGGGTGGATGTGCCCCTTATGGATATTAGTTCGAGTGCAGTCAGAGCCTACATTAATAAGGACCGTACACCTAACTTTATGGTGCCGCAGTCTGTACTTGCCTACATCAAGAAAGCGGGGCTCTATAAATGACCTATGAAAAATATCTAGACTATTCTCGTGAAGAACTCCTTGAAAAAGTTCGAGCGATCATGAGTCCTAAACGCTTCAATCATGTTTTGGGTGTTGAGCGAGCTGCTATTGGTCTTGCTGAAAAGTATGGTTACGATACTAAAAAAGCTGGTTTGGCTGGCCTCCTTCATGATTATGCAAAGGAACTTCCGGATCAGGAATTCTTAGAGCTAATCGATAAGTATGAGCTCGACCCTGAATTGAAAAAATGGGGGAACAATGTCTGGCATGGCATGGTTGGGATTTACAAAATCCAAGAAGATTTGGGTTTGACTGATTCTGAGATTCTACGCAGTATTGAGATCCATACCGTCGGAAGCCATGAAATGTCAACCCTAGATAAGATTGTCTATGTAGCTGATTATATTGAGCATAACCGTAATTTCCCTTTGGTAGAGGAAGCTAGACAAGTAGCTGAGCAATCCTTGGATAAGGCAGTTGCTTTTGAGACAGTCCATACTGTAGAACACTTGGCTCATCAGGCCTTGCCGATTTTCCCGCAAACCTTGGAAACCTATAATGCTTTTGTGCATTGCTTGAAAGAGGATTCGTAAGTGAAAACAGCTTTTATTATTATTGATGTACAAAATATCTTAGTAGAAACAGGTTTTGAAACACAAAAGCTGTTAGAGAAAATCTCTTATTTACAAGATCAGGCTAGAAAACAGCAGATTGAAATTATCTATATTCAGCATATTGAAACGGAAGAGGCTCTAACCTCGGAAGATTGGAAATTATCGCCACTATTAAAGAGACAGTCTGATGAAAAGGTTTTTCAGAAGCGATACAATAGCATGTTTAAAGAGACTGGATTAAAGGAATACTTGGATCAACAAGGAATTGAGAAACTAGTCTTATGCGGTATGCAGACGGAGTATTGTGTTGATACATCCATTAAAGTTGCTTTCGAACATGGCTACAAGCTAGTTGTTCCCGAAGGTACTGTTACAACCTTTGATGGAGACGACATTCCAGCAGAAACGATTAATGAATTTTATGAGAACATTTGGGATGAACGTTTTGCAGATGTCTTAGATTACAAAACGATTTTTTAATGAAAGAGGATTGAATGAAAGAAGAATTACTTGAATTGGTTGTCAAAGCTGCTGATGAAAAGCGAGCTGAAGACATTGTTGCCCTTGATTTGTACGGCCTTACAAGCCTAACAGATTATTTTGTTATTTTGAGTGCAATGAACAGCCGTCAGTTGGAAGCTATTGCCGACAACATCCGTGAGAAAGTGAAAGAAGCTGGCCTTGATGCTAGTCACATGGAAGGTGACAACAAGGGTGGTTGGATTCTTTTGGATCTTAACGATGTTGTTGTTCACATCTTTACAGAAGATGAACGTGCACACTATAACCTCGAAAAACTCTGGCATGAAGCACCAATGGTGGATGTGTCAGCTTATTTGGCATAGAAATTGAACTCAGTTGGCGACAACTGGGTTTTGTTGCTTAAACTAAAGATTTAATAGGAAGGATAGGGCCTCGTGTTTAGTTAATTTGTCAACTGAACACGAGCTAAAAGCTGTGAGAAAAAGATAAACTTTCTTTGTATCTAGCGATACGGCAGAAAGTTTCCTATTTTCTCTGTGCTTTTGACGCTCTTTGTATCTTAGAAAGGATTTGAACGCGTCCTGTAATCGTCGGAAAATAGACAGCTTTGTCTTGGATATTCCTCCAAGTCCAAGCTCCTAATTTTCATTCCGATTACGGACGGACTTGGTATCATCATTATGGCTACTTATGAAACTTTTGCGGCGGTATACGACGCTGTTATGGATGATAGTCTTTACGATTTGTGGACGGATTTTTCGCTTCGTCATTTGCCAAAGACTAAGGACAAAAAGAAATTGCTCGAATTGGCTTGTGGAACTGGGATTCAATCTGTACGTTTTTCTCAAGCTGGTTTTGATGTAACTGGACTCGATTTGAGTGCTGATATGTTGAAGATTGCGGAGAAGCGTGCGGCTTCCGCCAAACAGAAAATTGACTTTATTGAAGGCAACATGTTGAATTTATCGCAAGCTGGTAAGTACGACTTTGTGACTTGCTACTCAGATTCAATCTGCTATATGCAGGATGAAGTAGAGGTTGGGGACGTCTTCAAGGAGGTTTATAATGCACTGAATGAAGATGGCGTCTTTATCTTTGATGTGCACTCAACCTATCAGACGGATGAGGTTTTCCCTGGCTATTCCTACCATGAAAATGCGGAAGATTTTGCTATGCTTTGGGATACGTATGAGGATGAGGCACCGCATTCTATTGTCCATGAATTAACTTTCTTTGTCCAAGAGGAAGATGGAAGCTTTAGCCGTCATGATGAGGTGCATGAGGAACGCACCTATGAGGTCTTGACTTATGATATCTTGCTGGAGCAAGCTGGCTTCAAATCCTTCAAGCTTTACGCCGATTTCGAGGATAAGGAACCGACTGAAACTAGTGCCCGTTGGTTCTTTGTGGCCCAAAAATAAGAGCCTATGACAGTTACAGGTATTATTGCTGAGTTCAATCCTTTTCATAACGGTCACAAGTATCTCTTGGATCAGGCTGAAGGCGTAAAAATTGTTGCCATGTCTGGGAACTTTGTTCAGCGAGGTGAGCCAGCTATTGTGGATAAGTGGACTAGGGCTCAGATGGCTTTGGAAAATGGGGCAGACCTCGTGGTTGAGTTGCCTTTCTTGACGTCAGTCCAGTCTGCCGATTATTTTGCTGCTGGAGCCGTCGATATCTTGGCCCGGCTGGGAATTGATAACCTTGCTTTTGGTACGGAAGAAGTCTTAGACTATCAGTCTATAGCGGATGTCTATGCTGAAAAGTCAGAGGACATGGAAGCCTTTGTGGAAAATTTACCGAGTGACTTATCTTATCCACAGAAGACGCAAAAAATGTGGGAGAAATTTGCTGGTGTGGACTTTACTGGCAATACACCCAACCATATTCTAGGATTAGCATATGCCAAAGCTTGTGCTGGTAAGGGCATAGAGCTGAATCCTATCCAGAGACAAGGGGCTGGCTATCATTCCTCAGACAAGGAAGTATCTTTCGCCTCAGCGACCAGTCTACGACTCCACAAGCAAGATAGTGATTTTGTGGATAAGTTCATGCCGAATAGCAAACTTTTTCAGACTTCTCCACAGGCCTCTTGGGATAATTATTTCCAATTGTTGGTTTATCAGATTCTTACAAACCCCGATTTGACTAGTGTTTTCCAAGTGAATGAAGAGATTGCCAGTCGTTTAAAAGCTGCTATCCGTGAGGCCTCTTCTGTGGAGGAATTGGTGGATAAGGTAGCAACCAAACGCTACACCAAAGCACGTGTACGTCGTATTTTGACTTATATCCTAGTCGGAGCTGTGGACAACCCTCTAGCTGAATCCATTCATGTGCTTGGGTTTTCTCAAAAAGGGCAGTCTCATCTCAAATCTGTGAAAAAGTCTGTGGATATAGTGGCTCGTATTGGAAGGGAGCCTTGGGATATGCTTACACAGCAAGCGGATAATGTTTATCAATTAGGTAACCCCGAGCTTTGCGAACAAAACTTTGGACGTGTACCGATTAGAGTAAAATAGTTTTATAGAAGGTCTACCTTTGGTGGGCTTTTTAAATCTTTTTTCGAATAAATGTTATAGAAAGTATAAACTTGTCAGGAACTTGTACAAGTTTATACTTTTGGTATATAATAAAAGAAAAGAGGAAAATGAGGTATGCTAATGGAAGCAGTCGTCTATTCAACGTTTCGAAATCATTTGAAGGATTATATGAAAAAGGTTAATGATGAATTTGAACCTCTAGCTGTAGTCAATAAAAATCCTGATGAAGATATTGTAGTGGTCTCAAAGAGTGAGTGGGATAGCATTCAAGAAACATTGCGTATTGTTCAAAATAAAGAACTATCAGACAAGGTTTTAAGAGGAATGGCTCAGGTACGTGCTGGAGAGACTCAAGAGCATGCATTAAAGGAGTAGAAAATGTTACTCACTTTCACTGAAGATGCATGGATGGATTATTGTTATTGGCAAAATCAGGATAGGAAGACACTTAAGCGAATCAATAAGCTGATTAAAGACATTCAACGGGATCCTTTTTCAGGTATTGGGAAACCAGAACCCTTGAAGTATGACTTTCAAGGAGCTTGGTCTCGGCGAATTGATGCTGAAAATCGTTTGATTTATATGATTGATGGTAAGAGCGTCGCCTTTCTATCTTTTAAAGATCATTATTAGGTCTACTTCTGGTATGCTTTTTTTACTTTTCGGAAAATACTCTCAAAAAGGTCAAAAAAGATCAAACAAAACTATTGACCTATACTGACCAATGGTGTATTATAATCTCATAAGGACTTAGCTTCCTTATAAATCTTGCAGTGCTTGCCTAAATACTTGTCATAAAGTTATTTTGGTTTGACTGCAAAAAAGTTTATGACAAAGGTCAAAAAAAGTCAAAAAAACTATTGACTATTACTGACCAATGTTGTACAATATAAACATAAGGAAATGAAATCCTTATGAAGGCTGTGTCAATAGCCCATATACCAATAAAAAGGATTGCAGCTAGTCTGCAAAAATTTTCATCTGAAAGGTCAGTAAAAGTCAAAACTAAATTCTTGACCCAAGCAGATGAAAGGTATATGATAAAGCTATAAGGAAAAAGGATTCCTTAATGTACAAGTTTCTTTCGTCGAAACTCTTCATAGTTTTGAAAGAGGCTTGGGAGTTAGCTATATTGAGAGATTCACAGAAAGAAGGTGGCTCTTATGCTAAATGACAATTTATTTAAGACTGTGAAAGTTCTCAGTCTCCTACCAAGAGCAAAACCTGAAATTATTAGAAGAGTAGTTGAAGCTACTAAAAATTTTTAGGGTTTTGGTCAGTAAAAGTCAAAAAACACATTAACATAAAAATAACACTTAAAAAATTTCACAAGAAAACACAAAACGAGGTAATTATATGAACAACAACTTTAACAATATGGATGATCTTTTCAATCAATTGATGGGTAACATGGGTGGTTACCGTTCAGAAAACCGTCGCTACATGATTAACGGTCGTGAAGTGACACCTGAAGAATTTGCTATCTACCGTCAAACAGGTCAATTGCCTGGTAATGAAGGTGAAGCAGTGAACCCAACTCAACATCAAGGTAAAGGACCTAAACAAGATGGTATTCTTGCTAAACTTGGTCGTAACTTGACTGAAGAAGCTCGTGAAGGTAAATTGGATCCTGTTATCGGACGTAACAAAGAAATCCAAGAAGCTTGCGAAATCTTGGCTCGTCGTACCAAGAATAACCCAGTCCTTGTCGGGGATGCTGGGGTTGGTAAAACAGCCGTAGTTGAAGGTTTGGCTCAAGCCATCGTCAATGGTGATGTCCCAGCTGCTATCAAGAATAAAGAAATCATTTCAATTGATATTTCTGGACTTGAAGCTGGTACTCAATACCGTGGTAGCTTTGAAGAAAACATTCAAAACTTGGTAAACGAAGTCAAAGAAGCTGGAAACATTATCCTCTTCTTCGATGAAATCCACCAAATTCTTGGTGCCGGAAGCACTGGTGATGGTCAAGGGTCTAAAGGTCTTGCTGATATCTTGAAACCAGCTCTTTCACGTGGTGAATTGACAGTGATTGGTGCAACAACTCAAGATGAATATCGTAACACTATCTTGAAGAACGCTGCCCTAGCTCGTCGTTTCAACGAAGTTAAGGTCAATGCTCCTTCTGCTGAAGATACTTTCAAGATTCTCCAAGGTATCCGTGATCTTTATGAAAAACACCACAATGTTATCTTGCCAGATGATGTTTTGAAGGCAGCGGTAGATTTCTCTGTACAATACATTCCACAACGTAGCTTGCCAGATAAGGCTATCGACCTTGTCGATGTAACAGCGGCTCACTTGGCTGCTCAACACCCAGTGACTGATGTGAATGCTGTTGAACATGAAATTGAAGAAGAAAAAGCTAAACAAGAAGCTGCAGCTGCCAAAGAAGACTACGAAGCAGCTCTAAACGCTAAGGTTCGTATTGAAGAACTTGAAAAGAAAATTGCTAACCATACAGCAGACCTTAAAGTCACTGCAACTGTTAACGATGTGGCTGAATCTGTAGAACGTATGACTGGTATTCCAGTATCGCAAATGGGAGCAACTGATATCGAACGTTTGAAAGATATGGGCCACCGTTTGCAAACTAAAGTTATCGGTCAAGATAAAGCCGTTGAAGCAGTGGCACGTGCCATCCGTCGTAACCGTGCAGGATTTGACGAAGGTAACCGTCCAATTGGTAGCTTCCTCTTTGTAGGACCTACTGGTGTTGGTAAAACTGAGTTGGCTAAACAATTGGCTCTTGATATGTTCGGAACTAAAGATGCTATTATCCGTTTGGACATGTCAGAATATAGCGACCGCACAGCCGTTTCTAAATTGATTGGTACAACAGCTGGTTATGTTGGTTATGATGACAATAGCAATACTTTGACAGAACGTGTTCGCCGTAACCCATACTCAATCGTTCTTCTCGACGAAATTGAAAAGGCTGACCCTCAAGTCATCACCCTTCTCCTCCAAGTTTTGGACGATGGTCGTTTGACAGATGGTCAAGGTAACACTGTAAACTTCAAGAATACTGTGATTATTGCAACTTCAAACGCAGGCTTTGGTTACGAAGCTAACTTGACAGAAGATGCTGATAAACCAGAACTTATGGATCGTTTGAAACCTTACTTCCGTCCAGAATTCCTTAACCGCTTCAATGCTGTCATCGAATTCTCACACTTGAGCAAAGAAGATCTTTCTAAGATTGTAGACCTTATGTTGGTTGAAGTTAACAAGACGCTTTCTAAGAAAGACATTGACTTGGCAGTTAGCGAAGCTGCTAAAGAATACATGACTGAAGAAGGCTACGATGAAGTCATGGGTGTTCGTCCACTCCGTCGTGTGGTTGAACAACAAATCCGTGACAAAGTCACAGACTTCCACTTGGATAACCTTGATGCTAAACACCTAGAAGCTGATATGGAAGATGGTATCTTGGTTATCAAAGAAAAAGATGCTAAATAAAAAGCATAAAACCTCCTAATCCTATTATGAAGCAGAGATGTTAGTAGACATCTCTGTTTTTTTCTTTTTTATTTTAGACTTTCCTTGGGTGTTACGGACGGAAGCGACTTCCTAACGGAATTCCATTCCTAAGATTTGAGCCTGAGTCTCAAATCTTCCGAGTGAGAGAAGCAATGGTGCTTCTCTCACCTTTAGCACAGCGGAAAGTCTTGTTTTGTGTATAGTTGTGACTTTTATAGTTATTCTTAAATTTAAAGTGAGATAAAATTTTTTAAATTATGATAATATGATAAATAGTTAAAAATATATTCTATTTTCAAGAAAGCGTTGACAACGCATTCATATCGCTATATAATTTTTGTGTAAAATTAAATTTTAGTTAGTGATTTCTTGGGTTTAATATTACAATCTTTTGTTATTTGATAAGGAGAAATAATGTTAAAAGTAGTTTTATGGATTTTGGCTATTCTACTTCTTGTAGGAATAGCAATGTTGAACCCCCTAATTGCAGCTGGTATTGTGATTGCAGGATTGTTAATCCAGTTGTTTTTGAAGAAATGAGTTAATAGGGAAAAAGTATGAAAAAGATAATATATGGTATTTTAGCGATTTTATTAGTGATTGTCGTAGGATTCATTTTTCTTAGCGTATATAAAGGGAGTGAGTCATCTGGTAATCAAAAACCAAAGACAGAAATCATAGTAAATGTAAAATCTTTGGAAAAGGTCAGTGAGTTAGTTTTACTCAATGCATCTATTCAAAAAGTTAAGTCAATAGAAAATAATACAAAATTATTTGGTAGTAACTTTGTAATACCTGGTTCAGAAAAGAAAGCACTCATTATTCTAAATTATACGGCAAAATTCGGTATTAAGAATGATGTAACCATTAAAGATAATGGTAATCATAATTATCAAGTTACATTACCCAAATTTGAAGTTATTGGTGTTGAATTAGATAAAGACAAACCTTATACACTCTACGATACTAGTGGAGGGATTCTTAGTTATTCGACTAAAGACATAGATACTGGTGAGGCTGTTGCAGAAGGTTTTTCAAATAAGGAACAACAAGGTTTTATAAAGGACAATAAAAAATTATTAAAGGAGTCAGCCGAGAAGTACTACTCTACAATGATTAAATCTTTGGACCACGAGGCAAAAGTGACAATTGAAACTCAAAAATAAAGGTGAGGAAAAGATATGTTAAAGTAAATTTTTAATGTTAGCGTTTATGTATTAGCGGTTTTTGGATTTATATTTACATTGTTAATATTTTTTTTGGCTATTAGAGATTCTTCGAATGAAAATTCTACTAATGGCAATAATACGTCAAAAGTAGGACAAAGTATTATGAGTTCGAAAAAAACAGTAGCAAAAACGGAAGAACTATATAGTGATAAAAATATTAAAATAACAAGAACTGGTGGAAATATTATTATTGATAACTTAACGGATAAAGAAATTAATATTAAATCAACTTTTGTAATTAACAATAGTATTGAAGCAACACCATTTAGTTCGTCAAAATCTAGTATCGATCCGAAAGGAAAGCAGTCAGTATCTATATCAGAATTTGTTGCAGTTAATCCAGGACAGAAAGTTGAGGAATCAGACGAAAAAGCAAAAGATGCAAACTATTATAAGCATAAAATGAAGAGCGGTGAAAATATTGGGTGGACTGCTAATATACAGAATGGTAACTATGATACAATGAATTCATTTAGTATAAATTTTAATTACTAATTGTGAGGAGATGCAGAATGGATTTATTGGATAAACTGTTAAGTAATAAGATTGTTAATACAAATGGTTGCACACGTTCAGATACTGGTACCAAAGTCTATTCCTATTTAAGGACACATCCTAAAAATCAATGCTTAACGAAATCAGCAACACGTTCTATTATTAATGCTTTAAAAAAGAAATAGTAATTATATGAAAATAGATTTAGTAGTGTTCTCTTTAATCTGATTAGTGGTGCCTTTTATTATTGAATGGTACTTTCTGTTGTGAAAAAAGGAACATTGAGTGACTATTACACTATCCATAAACTTTTTATAAGTTTTCATCATTGATAAAAAAGGTAAGTAGCACAAACTACTTACCTTTATTCTTTATCCTCACCTTGATACTTTTGCAAGCGTTCTTGGATGATGTTGAGTCGGGGTTCAAGGTCTTTCTTGAAGACACGTGTTTTATAGTTGAGTTCTTGCTTGATATCAGCAAGAACAAGGTTTTGTTCCTTGATGATGTCAAGGTTGCGTTTGATATTGTCCAAATCGTAGGAGATGTTTTCTCGAGATTGGTTAAGGTCTAGGAGTTCTTCCTTGATGTCTTCACGTCGTGTGTAAGCGTAGTAGGCACCATAGGCGAGGGCTCCAAGAGCTAGAAAGCGTCCGATTTTCATTCTTTTACCTCTTTAGCAATGCTGTCAGCAAGGTTAGCAAGGGCAGCAAAGTCAGGTTCATGTTCATCAAAGCTCATGTGGATACCGTCATCTGCACCGTAACGAGGAACGAGGTGGATGTGGGCGTGGAAGACGGTTTGTCCAGCAACTTCTTCGTTGTTATTAAGGATATTCATGCCGATAGCTCCAGTTGCTTTTTGCACGGCACGGGCAATTTTGGGAACACGGCTAAAGACAGTCTCAGCAGTCTCAGCAGACATTTCTAAAATGTTGCGAACGTGTTCTTTAGGAATGACCAAGGTATGACCTTTTGTGGCTTGTGAAATATCGAGGAAGGCTAATACCTTATCGTCCTCGTAGACTTTTGATGATGGGATTTCCCCAGCTATAATTTTACAGAAAATACAATTATCCATAATAACGACCTTTCCATGAGTTTTTGTTATAATAGATTATATCATACCAAAGAGAGAAAAGATAATGCTTAAATTAGAAAAGGTGACGGGTGGTTACGCTAATATTCCCGTCCTAAAAGATGTGACTTTTGAGGTGGCTGATGGTGAATTAGTTGGTCTCATTGGTCTTAATGGTGCCGGAAAATCAACAACAATTAACGAGATTATTGGTCTCTTAACGCCCTATGGGGGACAGATTGCTATTGATGGTTTGACCATACAGCAAGATTCGGCTAGCTATCGTCAGAAGATTGGCTACATTCCTGAAACGCCAAGTCTTTATGAAGAATTGACACTTCGTGAACATTTGGAAACGGTACTTATGGCATATGGCCTTGATGTTACAGAGGGCATGGCACGTGCGGACAAGTATCTTGAGCTATTTCGCTTAGATGAAAAGTTGGACTGGTTCCCGACTCAGTTTTCAAAGGGGATGAAGCAGAAGGTCATGATTATCTGCGCCTTTATTGTGAATCCAAGTCTTTTCATTGTTGATGAGCCTTTCTTGGGATTGGATCCCTTGGCTATCTCGGATTTAATACAGCTTTTGGCTGAGGAAAAAGCCAATGGTAAGGCGATCCTCATGTCTACCCACGTTTTGGATTCAGCTGAGAAGATGTGTGATCGATTTGTGATTTTGCATCATGGACAGGTCTTGGCACAGGGAACACTTGATGAGCTTCGTCAGACCTTTGGTGACAGTAGTGCCAGTCTTAACGATATTTACATGCAGTTAACTAAGGGAGAATTGTCATGATAGCTGAGCTTTTTAAGGAGCGTAGCAGACGATTCACTACCCGTTGTGCCAAGTATAGTCGCTACGTCTTTAATGATCACTTTATCTTAGTTCTTCTCTTTTTGTTAGGTTTTGTCTTGGTTCAGTATAGCCAGTTGCTTCGACATTTTCCAAAGAATCCTTGGGCAATCATTCTTGGTTTGCTTGTGCTTTGTCTTCTATTGCCTTTCTGGGGGAATATTGCGACTTATATAGAGCCAGCTGATAAGCATTACCTTTTGGTGAAGGAAGAAGAAGTGCTAGACCATGTTAAAAAGGCAACAGGGCGTGCTTTTAGATTTTGGGCCTTTATCCAGACCTTGATTTTTATCTTGGTTGTCCCACTTTTTTTGGCCTTGGGTCTTCCAGTTTGGGGAGTTATCCTTGTAGCTGTGGCTATGGCCATTCTTAAGTACTTTATTTTCCAGAAAAAGGCTCAACCTTTTTATAAGCAGTCTGGACTGAATTGGACTGAGGCTATTGCAGTGGAAAATAAGCGTCAACAATCGATTCTGAAGTTCTTTTCACTCTTTACCAATGTTAAGGGAATTACATCGAGTGTTAAACGCCGTGCTTATTTGGATGCTATTCTCAAACGTACAAAGAAAGACAAGGAACATACCTGGTACAATCTTTACCTAAGAGCCTTCTTGCGTTCTGGAGATTACTTTGCCCTTAGTTTACGCCTGTTTACCCTAACACTTTTAGTTATCTTTTTGGTTCCTGAAAAATGGTTGGCTATGGTGCTTGTGGTTGTTTTTGACTACCTCTTGCTATTCCAGCTCACGGCACTTAAATCGCACTTTGCTTATCAGAGAATGGCTAACCTTATGCCGGTTGGAAAAGACATGCAGGTGAGCAATCTGAAACGCTTGATTACACAGATTGTACTTGTGATGACTCTGGTACAGGCTATTTGTCTCTTCGACCTTAAGTTTAGCCTGATTTTGGTTGGAATTATGCTAGTTTTGAGCCTTGTTTACCTACCAGCCAAGCTTAAGAAGATGATTGACTAACACCTATTAAATAAGTTAAAATAGAAACGAATGACTAAAGAAAAAGGAGATGCCTAGGTGACATCAACAGATAAAGATTTGAGCCTGACTCCTCTCAAAGGAAATAGTGGTAAGGCCTATATGGGAACTTACCCAAACGGAGATCGCGTCTTTGTGAAGATGAATACAACACCAATCTTGGCAGCTCTTGCCAAGGAACAGATTGCACCACAGCTCTTGTGGGCTAAGCGTCTGGGAAATGGTGACATGATGAGTGCACAGGAGTGGCTTGATGGTCGTATTTTGACCAAACATGACATGAATAGTAAACAGATTATCCAAATTCTTGGTAATTTGCACCGCTCTAAGCACTTGGTTAATCAACTCTTGCAGTTGGATTATCATATTGAAAATCCTTTCGATCTTCTACACGAGTGGGAGGAAAATGCCGCTTACCAATTGCGTGAGAATGGCTTCCTTCAAGACGTTGTTAGAGATTTGAAACGCCATCTTCCTGAGTTTCGTGCGGAGATTGCAACAATTGTTCACGGAGATGCTCGTCATAGTAACTTTGTCATCACAACCTCAGGATTGATTTATTTGGTTGATTGGGATTCTGTACGTCTAACAGATCGTATGTATGATGTGGCGCAGATCCTCAGCCATTACATTCCATTGGCACATTGGCCACAGTGGTTGTCATACTATGGCTATAAGAACAACGACCTTGTGATGGACAAGATTTACTGGTATGGGCAGTTTTCATATTTGACACAGATTTCAAAATTCTTTGATAGTCGTGATATGGAACATGCCAACCGAGAAATTTATGAACTTCGTAAATTCAGAGAGATCTTGCACAGATATTAGAAAGTAGACATGCGAGTTAGAAAACGTAAAGGTGCAGAGGAACACCTAGCTAACCATCCTCAGTACGTTATCCTTGAGCCGGAGGCTGCTAAAGGTAAGTGGCATGAGCTTTTTGGTAATGACAATCCTATCCATATCGAGGTAGGATCTGGTAAAGGGGCCTTCATTACTGGTATGGCCCAACAAAACCCTGATATCAACTACATTGGTATTGATATTCAGCTGTCTGTATTGAGCTATGCCTTGGATAAGGTTTTGGCTTCGGGTGCTGAAAATGTCAAACTCTTGCGCGTGGATGGCTCAGCCTTGACCAATTATTTTGAAGATGGCGAAGTGGATATGATGTATTTGAATTTCTCAGATCCATGGCCTAAGAGTCGCCACGAGAAACGTCGTTTGACTTACAAGACTTTCCTAGATACTTATAAGCAAATTTTGCCTGAAAATGGAGAGATTCACTTTAAGACAGACAACCGTGGACTTTTCGAATACAGTTTGGCGAGCTTTTCACAGTATGGAATGGTTCTCAACAAAGTTTGGTTGGACCTTCATGCCAGTGATTATGAAGGCAACGTCATGACTGAATACGAGCGTAAGTTCTCAGAAAAAGGTCAGGTCATCTATCGAGTAGAGGCTCAGTTTAAAGATTAACTCTTGAAAACTTGATTAAAATAACGATTAGCCATTAATAGGCTAATCGTTTGTTGTGGAGAGGTCGCATAGAGGCCGAGTGCGCACGCTTGGAAAGCGTGTAGTCCTTAACGGGGCTCGGGGGTTCGAATCCCCTCCTCTCCTTTTAGAAATAGACAAAAGGTCCCTTCTGTCATAGAAGGGACCTTTTTGTTGTCGTTAATTGAAAAATCTTCCTAGTCCCAAGGGCTCTGGATACCTGCTACCCAACCAGTACAGAGGGCGCTAGTAATGTTAAAGCCACCAGTGTGGGCGTTGATATCAAGGACCTCTCCTGCAAAGTGTAGGTGAGGGACTTTTTTACTTTCTAGGGTCTTGGGATTAATTTCCTTAAGGTCAATGCCACCTTTAGTCACAAAGGATTTGGCAAGTGACATTTTACCTGTGATTGTGATTTCTATGTCCTTAAGCTGACTGATAATGTTTTCCAAGTCTTTGGGGTGCAGTTGTTTAACCTTGCTATCAGCCTTATCTTCTGCTAGGAATTCAGCAACACGCTCAGGCACAAGCGCTTTGAGGGTGTTTTTGACAGATTTCTCGCGATTTTCCTCAAAGTAAGTCTTGAGATTTTCTTGGCTTTGGTTGGGAAGAAAGTCCAGATGAGCGATCTCACCACCCTTAACAAAGCTGGAAAGACGTAGGGCAGCTGGTCCAGACAGTCCAAAATGGGTGAAGAGAAGGTCGTGAGTAATCTTGTGTTTGCCATAGGACAGAGTGACATCGTCAAGAGAAATTCCCTGTAAAGCCTTGTGGGGAAAGTCGGTTAGGAGTGGACTTTCTGCAGCTTCAAGATCAGTGACATGGAGCTTAAAATGGCGGGCAATATCATGTCCAAAACCAGTTGAACCAGTCGATGGGTAAGATTTTCCTCCAGTTGTGACGATGAGTTTATCACTGGTAAAAGTCTGGTCTGAAGACTTAACTTGGAATTGCTCATCAACCTTTTTGACTGAGACAACTTCTGTATTGGTAAGGATACTAGCACCCAGTTCCTGAATTTTATTTTCCAGAGCTTGGATGATGGTCCGTGATTTATCTGTCTTAGGGAAGACACGCCCGTGATCCTCAACCTTGAGTTTGACACCATTGTCCTCGAAAAAAGCAATGATATCGTGGTTATCAAATTGTGAAAAGACGCTATAGAGGAAACGTCCATTACCAGGAATGCCTGCTAGAAGATCGTCTAAAGTCCCGTTGTTAGTAACATTACAACGTCCACCGCCAGTACCAGCCAGCTTCTTTCCGAGACGTTTGTTTTTTTCAATTAGGAGGGATTGTTGGCCATAGAAGGCTGAGGCGATGGTCGCCATCATGCCAGCAGGTCCCCCACCAATAACGATAGTATCAAAATGTTTCATGCCTTTATTTTAGCATAATTTAAAAAGGGAGAATAGTTGGTAAATGGTCAGTTTTTTTAGACAATTTATGTTAGAATAGGAGTAGAAGTCTAAATTAGAATAGTTATTAACTATGGAGGAAAATATCGTGTCTGAAAATAACATGAAACACCGTTCATCTGTCTACGATAGCATGGTTAAATCACCTAACCGTGCCATGCTTCGTGCGACTGGGATGACGGATGATAGTTTTGAAAAGCCTATTGTTGGGGTTATCTCAACTTGGGCTGAGAACACACCATGTAATATCCACTTGCACGGTTTTGGTCAAATTGCCAAAGAAGGTGTTAAAGACGCGGGTGCTTGGCCAGTTCAATTTGGTACGATTACCGTTGCTGATGGTATTGCCATGGGGACACCAGGGATGCGTTTCTCATTGACATCTCGTGATATCATTGCTGACTCAATCGAAGCAGCTATGGGTGGTCACAACGTCGATGCCTTTGTTGCTATCGGTGGATGTGATAAGAACATGCCTGGTTCTATGATTGCCATTGCTAACATGGATATTCCAGCGATTTTTGCCTATGGTGGTACCATTGCACCAGGTAATCTTAACGGTAAGGATATCGACTTGGTTTCTGTTTTCGAAGGTATCGGTAAATGGAACCACGGTGATATGACCGCTGAAGAGGTTAAAGAGCTTGAATGTAATGCCTGCCCTGGCCCTGGTGGTTGTGGTGGTATGTATACTGCCAATACAATGGCGACAGCCATCGAAGTAATGGGGATGAGTCTTCCAGGATCATCATCTCACCCTGCCGAATCAGCTGAGAAAAAAGCAGATATCGAAGAAGCAGGTCGTGCAGTTGTTAGAATGCTTGAACTCGGTCTTAAACCATCAGATATCTTGACACGTGAAGCCTTTGAAGATGCCATCACCGTCACAATGGCACTTGGTGGTTCAACCAATGCGACACTTCACTTGCTCGCTATTGCTCACGCCGCTAATGTTGATTTGACACTTGAAGATTTCAACGATTTCCAAGAGCGTGTGCCTCACTTGGCTGACTTGAAACCATCAGGTCAATATGTCTTCCAAGACCTTTACAATGTCGGTGGTGTGCCAGCCGTTATGAAATACCTTCTTAAGAATGGTTTCCTTCACGGTGATCGTATCACATGTACTGGTAAGACTGTTGCAGAAAACTTGGAGGCCTTCGATGATTTGACACCAGGTCAAAAAGTCATCATGCCACTTGAAAATCCTAAACGTGCTGATGGTCCATTGATTATCTTGAAAGGTAACTTGGCTCCAGAAGGTGCGGTTGCCAAAGTATCAGGGGTTAAAGTTCGTAACATCACTGGTCCTGCTAAAGTATTTGACTCAGAAGAAGATGCCATCGAAGCCGTTCTTTCTGATGAAATCGTTGATGGCGACGTAGTTGTTGTACGTTTTGTAGGTCCTAAGGGTGGTCCTGGTATGCCAGAAATGTTGTCATTATCATCAATGATCGTTGGTAAAGGTCAAGGGGACAAGGTTGCCCTCTTGACAGATGGACGTTTCTCAGGTGGTACTTACGGACTCGTTGTTGGTCACATTGCTCCTGAAGCTCAGGTTGGTGGACCTATTGCCTACCTCCGTACAGGTGATATGGTTACAGTTGACCAAGATACTAAAGAAATTACTATGCACGTTTCAGACGAAGAGTTGGCGAAACGTAAAGCTGAAACTGAGTTGCCACCACTTTATAGCCGTGGTGTCCTCGGTAAGTATGCTCACATCGTTTCTTCAGCATCTCGTGGTGCCGTTACCGATTTCTGGAACATGGATAAATCAGGTAAAGCCTAATTTACTAATATAAAAGAAATCACACCGGACATTTGTACGATGTGATTTTTTGGTGTTAAATCCTAAGACGGTTGATTATAGTATCATGACAAGTGATTGTCTATCTGCTGTTAGCCTGATAAAAAACCGGTTGGAGATGTCCAATCGGTTTTCCTTTTATTTTCCGCCTCGAGGTGAGATACCAAGAGCAATGCGTCCATAACGACTGATACGTGTCATCTTCCAGACTGGTGAATAAGTGGTTTCCACCTTGACGGAGTTAATGCCGTCAATGGATTTTAGCTTTTCAGCGATTTCATAAGGCATAGTCTCTTCACAGCCACACCCAGTATCAGTAAAGGTCATAAGGAAGTAGCAGTGGCCATTTTCATCGACGTTGATTTCATAAATCAAACCAAGGTTGTAAATATCTAGCTCAATCTCAGGGTCGAATACAGTGGTCATTTGTTCAACGATTGCCTCTAAGAAGGGCTGGGCCAAATCATTGACCTTAATATCATCACGGAAGTTTTTCATAGGACTCATTCTTTCTATTTTGCTTTTGTTTATTATGTCATAATTTAGGGCTTTTTTCAATCTCGGATGGCAATATGAGGCTTTAGTGAGTGGATTGACAATAAAAAAACTCCAACAGTCAAACCGTTGAAGATAATGTGATTTATGCTTCAATATCAAGCAGTTTTGCAACCAAGGTTGCTCGAATGCCACCCATAATTGGAGCAAGAATGAAAATCCCAAACCTTGTGGAATTGTTCCCACCATTCCTAGATACAACAGATCTGATACCGGTCAAACCTAATTTGGAAGTACCGATTGTTTAAGTCAAAGACTTTCCTTCTATATACATTTATACCCACACCTAGTTTACCAAAAGCTTAGCTTCCTATCAAGTAAATTGTTTGAAGAGTGAAAGGAAAAAATGACTTTAAAAGAGTCCTTCAGATATCCAGAATAACTAGTCAAATTGACAGAAAGGAGTGATTGTGATATTCTCATAGTAAGACATTTCAAGAGAAAATGAGGCTATTATGAGTATTGAAAAGACAGTCAGCGAGATTGCTGAAATCCTTGGCGTTAGTCGTCAAGCAGTCAATAATCGTGTCAAACAACTTCCAGAAGAAGATTTAGAAAAAAATGCTAAAGGGGTTACTGTCGTTAAACGCAGTGGCTTGATTAAGTTGGAGGAAATCTACAAGAAAACCATCTTTGACGATGAGCCAATCGATGAAGAAACAAAGCAACGTGAGTTGTTGGAAATTCTTGTAGACGAGAAAAACTCTGAGATTGCCCGTCTTTATGCTCAGTTGAAGGCTAAGGATGAGCAGTTGTCTAACATGGATGATCAATTGCGTGTCAAAGACGTTCAAATCGCTGAAAAGGACAAGCAAATCGATCAACAGCAACAATTGACCTTGACTGCTATGAAGGACAAGGAAGAGCTTAAACTGGAACTCGATGAGGCTAAGGTTGAGGTTGACGAAGCCAAGGCTCAAGTGGAAGAAATCCAGACCAAACAAGAAGAAGCTTCTAAAAAAGGTTTCTTTGGACGTCTATTTGGAAAATAAAAAAGAAGCTGGGACTCAGTCTCAGCTTTAACTATTATAGGAGATAAAATGGAAAATTTAGAAACTTATATTGCCTTTGATTTGGAGTTTAACACAGTGGATGGGGTTAGCCATATTATCCAAGTATCGGCCGTTAAGATGGACCAGCACAAGGAAGTGGGCCAGTTTGATTCTTTCGTCTATTCGGATGTTCCTTTGCAGTCCTTTATCAATGGTTTGACGGGAATTACAGCGGACAAGATTGCCAAGGCACCAATGCTAGAGTCCGTTCTGACGGACTTTAAATCATTTGTTGGCGACACTCCACTTATCGGCTACAATGCCCTTAAGTCGGACTTACCTATTTTGTCGGAAAATGGTTTGGACCTGGAAGAGCAGTATGCTTTAGATGTTTTTGATGAGGCTTTTGATCGTCGTGCTACTGATTTGAACGGTATTGTTAACCTTAAGTTGACTAGTGTGGCAGATTTCTTTGGAATTAAGGGACATGGCCATAACAGCTTGGAGGATGCTCGCATGACCGCACAGATTTATGAGAAGTTTCTCGAATTAGATGAGAATGCCAAGCTTCTGGAGCAACAGGAAGAAGTCAGTAACAATCCTTTTGCAGCCTTAGGTTTGGGCGGTCTTTTCGACTAAAGCTTTACAAGAGCTGTAAAGGTTGTAAAGAGTGATAGCTAACTTTTTCTGTAAGAAAAGAAAATCCTCTAGGGTTATAGCTTGCATATTACCTTGCGTTATAAGGTAGAATCTAGGTATCAAAGGTGGTGAAAGACCTTCTTTGATAGAAAATCTTAAAAGGAGGTGACTGAGATGTCGCAGTTTTCAACAGGAGAGTTGGCTAAAGCAGCAGAAGTGTCTGTTAGGACTGTCCAGTACTATGATCAACGAGGGATCTTGACGCCATCTGAAGTCACGGAGGGTGGTCGGAGAATCTATCACGAATCAGATTTGGAACGTTTGCAAGTCATTTGTTTCTTAAGAGATTTGGATTTCTCAATCAAACAGATCCAAAAACTCTTGCAAGAGGAGAATAGGGAACAGGTTTTAGAGCTGTTGTTGACAGACCAAATCGAGAGTTTGGAAAAGTCTTCAGAGGAAATAGAGGTCAAACTAAAACGTGCCCGTCACTTGCAAAAAGCAACTGCTAAACGACATCAACTTTCGCTGGAAGATTTGTCAGACATTTCACGTCTTATGGAAAATCAAAAATCATGGCGTCATTTGCAGTTGAGAATATATGGGAGTGTCATTCTAATCTCCCTTCTTTATCTGATGAGCCTACTGGTTGTCATTTATTATTTTAAGGATTCCAGAGGTATCTTTATTGTCGGTCCTGCTTATTTTTTAGTAATGAATTTAGTGGTGTTTCACTATAGAAAGCAGGTTGAATACCTCTGTCCTAATTGTCATAGGACCTTTGATCCAAGTTTTAAAGAATTTGCCATTGGAGGACATACACCAAGGACTCGTAAGCTGACTTGTCCTCATTGTCATGTGAAAACCTACTGTCTAGAGTTGGCTAAGACTAAAACAAAATAAGTTATCGAACATAAAAAAACGCTTGAGAATTACTTCTCAGGCGTTTTTAGCTTATTCAACTGAGCTTAGGGCTTCAAGCATATTAAGTTTGGCAAGACGTTTGTTGACGACGAAGCCAAGGATAATAAGGATTATGCCGATAAGAACAGCTGGTAAAAGGTAGGTAGCCAGTCCGATAGATGGATCAAACATGATACGATCTGGCGGAATGATGCTTACCATATATTGGTGGAGTGCCTGTCCAAGACCGAACCCTACGAAGATACCGATGATTGAAAGGTAAATGGTTTCACGATAGATGTAGAGGGATACTTCGTTATTGTAGAAACCAAGAACCTTAACGGTTGAAAGTTCGTGGATACGTTCTGAAACGTTGATGTTAGTGAGGTTATAGAGAACAACCACAGCAAGGAGAATGGAAACCGTAATCAAGATACCAATAACCTGTGTCAATGAATTGACCATAGTGCTGATTTGCAGTTTAAGGTTGTTGTTTTGAACAACACCGTAAACATTAGGTAAGTTGATGAATTTGGCTGCCATATTTTCAACATTTTGCTTAGTTGGTTCAGCAAGAGTAACAAGGTTGGCATTATTCACTGAAGGTGTCCCAAAAGCTTTTTGGTAGTAGCTAGCATTCATAAAGAGGAAATGCCCCATGTACATTTCAGTGATACCAGCTATCTTAATCTTGGCAGACTCATCCTGACTGTTTTGCACAGTAATGGTATCTCCAACCTTGAGGTTTAGGAGTTTTGCCATTTTTTCAGAGATAATAGCTCCGTCATTAGATAGCTTGAGAGTCTTATTACGGTCTCGGTCATGCAAGCTAACGTAACTATCAACGAGTTTATCGTCACGGTCGTTAAAGACAAGGGTTGAGATTTCTTGAGTGTCCTTGTTGCTACCGGCAATTTTTTGCAAGGTTTCAAAATGGACATTCAAGTATTCTTTAACGTCTTTGCTATCGAGGAGTTTAGTGAGTTCCTCATCCAAAGCACTTGACGTATTTGGTTGCTTGGCAACAATCATATCATAGTGAATGATATCTTCAAACTGTTGCTGGTTAAGGTTAGATACAGAAGATCGAATTCCTAAACCTGCGAAGAGCAGTGCAATAGAACCTGCGACACCAAAGAGGGTCATAAACATCCGTTGCTTATAGCGGAAAATATTACGCATGGTAACTTTTTCCGTGAAGCTGAGACGTTTCCAAAGAGGTGTGATGCGCTCTAGGACAATCTTAGCTCCTGCACGAGGTGGTTTTGGAAGGAGGAGTTGGGAAGGTTTTTCCCAGAGCTCTTTCTTGGCAACCGCAAAGGCAGGTAGCACAGCAGACAAGAGACCTAAAAGGAAGGCCACAAGAGTAAGTCCTAGGTAGAAGTGCAATTCGAAAGCAGGAAGCTGCAAATCGCTCTTATAAGTATTGTGAATGAGAATCGGTAGTAGTGTATGACCGGTAATAACACCTGCGTTTGTACCAGTAATACTCGTTATTAAACCATAAATGACGAATTTATGGATAATTCGCGAATTACTGTAGCCTAGGGCGTTGAAGATACCAGCCTTACCACGTTCCTCTTCAACAAAGCGTCCCATGGTTACAAAGGTAACCAAAGCTGCCATAAAGTAGAGAGCGACAGGGAAGATATTACTCACATCGTGAATGATGTTAATATTACTTTCATAAGCAACATATCCCTCAGAACCCGGAATCTCTCGACGAGAGTAGAATTGATAGCTAGGCGCTGGTAAATTATCAACCATTGCTTGACTTTCTTCGAGTTCTTTTTGCTTGGCTTCAATTTTGGTAGTAGCTTCTTTGACGCTAGCGGCTTCGGCTGGGTTGCTTGTAGCCATTTGCTGGGTCTGTGCGAGTGCTGTTTCAAGTTCTTGTTTAGCTTGAGTAATTTGAGCTTTAGACTGTGACTTGATTTCAGCGAGGCGTTTCTCAGGTTCGTCTTTAAAGAGTTCCTTGAGTTCAGACTTTCGTTCAGAAATCTTATTTGCGTATTCCACACTAAAAGGACTAACGTTTTCTAAATCCTTGTAGCGGATGCGGGCAATCATGTAATCATTAGAGGTGAAGTCCGTCTCTGGAACAATGGCATAGCCATCCAGTTTCCCCGTACCAGCACTGGCATTACCAAGGCGGTTCCTAGAGAGAAGTTCAGAGGAATTAACAAAACCAGTAATGGTATATGTTTGTTCCTTTAATTGTTTTTGCCCTGAGCTATCTACTGGCTCAGAAAAGTTAATCTTATCTCCGACGCTATATTCTTCTTTATAGGTTGAGGAAAGAGCGATTTCCCCGTCCTTAGTAGGAAGTTTCCCCTCAATAAGGTCGTAAGTAGAGATTTTCTTAGGTTTAGAGAAAATACGAAATGCTGTATTCTTCCCCTTGATGACAGCATCTTTGAAATAACCATACTCGATGTCTACATTCTTTTTCTTAATCGAATTGAGAAGGTCCTGATCGGTTTGGTTGATACTGTAAGTGCTGATTAAGCTCAAGTCAGCTGTTTGATGCGTCTTGAAGAAGTGTTCCCCAGTTTTTTTCATATTAGGAGAAGTTACTTTAAGACCAATCAAGGCAAAGGATCCCAGTGCCATAAGCAAGGCAATAGAGAGCATACGCCCTTTAGAAGCTACAAAGGTTCGCCAAACATCTTTCCAATAAGTTGTTTTTTTCATGACGGTGCTCCTTTCTAGTATTCCAAGTCCTCGATTTTTTGTGGATTAGGATTAAGTTCCACACTCTTAATCTTGGCATCGTGCATTCGAATGACACGATCGGCAATTGGAGCTAGAGAAGCATTATGGGTCACGATAATAACAGTTGTTCCCTGTTTGCGAGCCATTTCTTGAAGGAGGGTCAGGATTTGTTTCCCTGTTTGATAATCCAGAGCCCCCGTTGGTTCATCACAAAGAAGGATCTTTGGATTTTTGGCAACGGCGCGTGCAATGGCAACACGCTGTTGCTCCCCACCAGATAGTTGTGATGGGAAGTTGTCTAAGCGGTCTCCCAAACCGACTTCGACGAGTGTTTGAGTAGCATCTTTAGCGTTTGGAACGATTTCAGATGCTAGTTCGACGTTTTCCCTGGCCGTAAGGTTTGAAACTAAGTTGTAAAATTGGAACACAAAGCCAACGTCCTCACGACGATATGTTGTCAGTTCTTTAGCTGTGTATTCAGAGATATCCTTACCATCAATAATGACGCGGCCTTCGTCATTGGTGTCCATACCACCCAAGATGTTAAGAACGGTTGATTTCCCTGCACCAGAGGCACCGAGAATGACGACAAGCTCCCCTTTTTCAATATCAAAGCTTACGTCGTTGTTTGCGATAATTTCCAGATCACCGGTTTTATAGCGTTTATAGCTATGCTTCATTTGAATATAAGCCATGAATTTCCCTTTCATACGAAAATAATGATGCTGATAATTACCTATCTTTCCGTACTCTATTGTAACGAATTTTCCTTGAAATATCTAGGTTTCATAGCAAAAAAAGGCTTAAAAGACGATAAGGTTTTCTTACATGTGATAGAAATTTGAGCGAAGCGCTTACACATGAGAAAAACCTATTCTAGATGAGCTTTGAGTGAGGTGAAAATTTGGTGAAATAGTTATAAAGTTAGGCTATTTTTAGTCTTTTACTGAGTAGATTTACTATTTTTCCAAATTTCCATCATTGTCGAAGAGTTTAGGTCGGTAAATGTTTCACCATAGGGGGTGTCAGAGGGAATCTGCCTTTGCGTCAGAGTTGATGATGAGTAAAGAGTTTTTCATAGTTTCGAGCATGGATATATCCAGAAGATGGATATTTTTTTGCATTTGGAAGATACATTTTCTATATGGGTTAATTTATTCATGGGGAAATAGCGGCCTTTTCGTAATCATTTTTTGTGTGTTAGTTATTTTTAAAGAAGTTGTAAATACCTTAAAATTAGATATCTAAATGAGAGGTGCGCATTTTTAGAATGAGTTGTTTATTGGGAGGTGTTTTATAAATACTTTTGTTGTAGCTTTCTTTGGTCTAATTGAGGGGTTTTAGTTTCTAATATTATTTTAGGATGTTGAAAACTCCACTTCCTGAATCAAGAATTCTTTTTATAGTTGCATTTAAAGTGTTTGGACAGAATTTTGCTATCCGATAAATTTTTTTGGGAGGTAAGTCAGCAAAAGTGGTTTCTGAAGAATCTGTCTAAAAAACAAGTATTATTTCCCTAAGTACCATTTAAAGAAATTACCATTTGCATAGCGTAAAAAAGCTAATCAGATAATAGATTGTCATCAATTTTAAGACATGAAGTTGTCATTTATTTAAAATGCTTAAAAATTAAAGAAATGCTTGAAATCAAGGTTTTTGCATGCTAAGATTGTTATCTGGGTGAAGGGTTGGTCAAACAGCTCAACCAACCTTTTACCGCCTACAGCAGCAAATTGGACTCGTTGTTAGCCAGTTAGAGCTAACCAAACAAATAGTGAGGGATTTATGATTAAAAACAAAGAGAATGGTTTTATTGGCAAAGCAGTAATCAGCTTGATTGCTACTTTGGGGACTCTAGCTCTATTCATGGGTACCAGTGGAGCTTCAGCTGATGTCAAAGAAGCTTCAAAACTTGATTTAGATGCTAATCAAACTAAAGTTCAAACCGTTAGTGATGAGGAATTGAAGACTCATGATGGACAAGCTCAAGAGACGAAGAAGCAAGAAACACCTGGACAAAAACAGCCAGAAACTGAAGGAACTAAAGTTTCAGATGAGGAAACTCCTGACTACATCGTTATCACTGAAGTAGTGGACTCATCGGAGCATAAGCAGGACGCTAATCAAGAGGTTGATGGTGTCGCTCAAACGCTTAACCCAGACTTGTTGAATGAGATTTTAGCTCAAACTAGCGAAGTTGGAGAATACCAGATTTATGTCAAGAATGCTGATGAGCTATTAATTTCAGGACCGGTACCTATCCAAACAGCGAATGAAGACGTGAATTACCCTAATTTAGAAAGTTCATTAAATTCAGCGAGCATCTACTTAGGTCAAAAGAATCGCTATAAATTGGCCAACGAAGAAGACGCACAGTCAGGTCTTGCTTTGGTTGAAGAATAAAATTTTTATATGACTATCTTAAAAAGACTTGGATTTCTTGTCCAAGTCTTTTGTATGTTATGACTGAATTGTTAATAGAAAAAAGGAACTGCGAGATTCCTTTTCATTTTTTAGAATGGCAATTTACCGGCAAAGGCACCCATTGATTTTTTAGTCGCTTCGTCAATTTGTTCAAGAGCATTGTTAAGTGCTTGAACAGTCATATCTTGGAGTGTTTCCACATCATCAGGATCCACGACAGCATCAGCAAAAGTGATGTTAACCACTTTTTTGTCACCAGTCAATTCAGCAACAACCAAGTCTTGTGCTGATTTTCCAGTGAAGGTTGTAGCAGCCAACTCAGCTTGGCTTTTTTCCATTTGTTTCTGAAGCTTTTGAGCTTGCTTCATCATGTTCTGCATGTTCATCATAATATTTTCTAGATTCCTTTCATATCAAGGGTTTAGCCCCTATGTTATTATTTTTGATGACTTATTTTGCCTTATTGTAAAAAATTATCAAAGGCAGAAGCTACCTCTTTTTGTTGAGTTGGGAATAAATGTGAGTATACATTTATTGTTGTGTTAATAGAGCTGTGTCCAAGACGTTTCATAAGTGTGAAGAAAATATAGTCTTTCCCCTCTCCATTTCTAAGACCTTGTGAAACGAGAAAGGCTGCATGAGAATGTCTAAAATCATGATTACGAATCAGTTTTAAATTTTTAGGCATGCGTTTTTTCAGTTTCGTTCTGAAATTAGAAATATCTGGACTGGTTAGAACCTCTGGTGAGTTTTGGAAAATTTGGAAAGAGTTAGTGTTGTCTGTAAAAGCCTTGAGTAGTTCAAATTGCTTTGATTTCCAACTTTTTAGCTCTTCTACAAAAGCATTGTGAATGTAAATGCGTCTGTTAGATTGAGAAGTCTTAACAGTTCCAATATAGACCTCACTATTTCGGTAGTATGCTGAAAATTTTACATCAACGTATTTTTCATCAAGGTTAATCTGCTCCCAAGTAAGTGCTAGTGCCTCACCAATTCGAACACCAGTATACATCAATAACCGATATAAAAGCTGGTATTGATATTCTGACTCCTCAAAAAGTGAATCAAATCGTTTAAATTGTTCAGGTGTATAGTAGGCCATTTCTTTGTGTTGTTGTGGCAAACGACGCAGACCATCACAAGGATTGTTCGTTCTAATGCCATTGGTTACAGCAATATCAAACAGTTTATGAACAAAGATCATTTGTTGATTAATGTGTGAATTGGTTAGTGTGCCACCTTTTACGCTAGGTTGTTTTCTTAACCAGTCACGATATTTCTTGATATCTTGAAGCGAGACCTCTCTCATATTAGCATTTTTAAAATACTTAGAGACGTACATCCGATAATAAGATTCTTGACTGTCGATAGTCCCTCTTTTATTACCTCTAAGCTCATCTTCTTCTTTGACAAGAGAGTAGAGGTAAGCTACAGAGATTTTGTCTTTGTGTCCTACTTGGTGAAGTTTATTGATACGGTAATCAGCTTCATAACGTTCAGCTTCTTTACGTGATTTGAAATTTGTTTTTCTGTGACGCTTTTGATCGCCTGTTATAGCGTCATAACCATCACTAATATCCACCTTCCATTTTTTATTATTTTGTCTAGTTACTGCCATGTGTAATCTCCTTACTCATTAACAGTATCTTCCAGTACGGGATTAATTATATCATGTTTAGCGGATAACTCAACACCTAGAATGTCTTCAATGGTTTTTAAAGGGACACGTCCCACCTTTTTATTTCCATACCACTCAAAGCCATCTTGTAGGAGCTTTTGTTTGGCTTTTCTGATCAACTTGCTAGCCTGTGCATCGGTATATCCTGTAAGAATCATTAGTTCAATTTTATCTACAATTTGAATCATTTACTTATTCTCCTTTCTATCTTTCTGATGTCGTCGAGAGTCTAAATACTTAGCAAAAAAATAGGTTTTGTTCATTAACAGTCCCAAAAGATGAGGATTATCTGTTCGTGCATACCTCACGAGTGTATTAAACTCTGTAAAGTTGTGTTCTTCTATAATATCAATAACTAAGGATAAAAAATTATCTGTATTACTGTTGACTAAAAATTTATCAAGCTCAAAACCACAACCTGATTCGATATCATTGATGTTATAGGGTGTCTTCTCTGGGTTTTCAGCATGAGTAAAATAGTCATACATGCCTTTGGGTGACATTATAGGTTCAACATGGGATGGACCATTTAATTTTTCTTTGATTAGTGCTGATACTTGAGAATAGCTCTTTAAGGACTCAAAGTACAGGGCGCCATGCTTGTGTGCTTTTTTGAACTCACCAGTTTCCTTATTGATATCTTTATCATGCCATGGACTGAGTACAAAAGGTATATGTAACTCTTCAAGGATTTCTAGGTAATTATGGGGTGTACTTTCTTTATAAATCAGGAAAGCCCATTTGTTTGACCGTTTTTCTTTTGGCAATAGTATTATCCTTCCTATGATTATTGATTATTGGTGTAATGGGGGGTCGTAGTAGCCCCATTACACAGTAAAAATGTTATTTTAAAAGGCAGTACACTTGGCTTTCACTACGTGAGCCAGGCACTGCCCTTTTATTAACGTTTAGTTCCTTTGAACCAGAGCTTATTTCCTACCCTTAGAGGTGTGGAAAAATAGTAGTTGGGGTTATAATTGGAGATTTCTTCTTTGATATGTTCTTCCATATCTTTTAAAAGTTTTTGAGCTTGTTGAGTTCTAGGCATCTTTAAGAAAATAGAAACCTCTTCTTGGCGTATATCAACAGTGCATTTCCTAACGGACTGGTTAAATTCACTCAAAACAGGATTGAATCGTGTAATGGTCTGGTTTTCGATTGTTATGATAGGCTCAGAGTGTTCGACTTGTTTAAGAAATTGACGCATTCGGATGGTTTGATAGACTGACTTGAAGTAATTCCAAAGGGAATCTTCAGCAATCCGATAAAGTAGTTGACCGATTACCAAAATTGAGGAGATAGCTAGGATAGAGATTGAAAAAACTAAGATGATTAGTTTGATATTAGCTAGGCTATCATTGATTTGGATAAAAGAGTTATTATATTGAGATAGACCACTCAGTTCGATAGCTTGATAAAATAAGTCTAAACAGAACTGTGCTAAGAAACAAATCAAACCGATGATGGTGAGATTTATGATAAGGTTGTAAGTTTTTTGGAAGAATGATTTTTTCATAGTTATAAGATACCTTTCTTAGTGTAATAGGTTGGACAGAGCAAAGGTAGGACTTGATAAGGGTGTTCGTTATCGATGATTTGAATCAACCCAGTTCCTTTTCCTATTGGGATGACTATACCCTCAGGGTCAAGATCTGGAAATAGGAATTGCGTAGTTTTCTTATTGATATTTCCAATTTGAATGAGTACATTTAACTGTTCACGAACGGATACAGGGATGGTATTATGGTCAAAACGCTGACTTACCAGCAGTAAGTGAACTTTTGTCGCTCTACCTAAAAGGGCAATTTGGGACATGAGAGAAAAGAAGGAATCTTTGATTGTCTTATTGACGCCTTCTGACAAGGCTAGGACCTCATCAATCACAATAGTCAGATGGTCAAAGTGGTGGTTTGGATTGTCATATAGAATCTCCTGTCTTTGCTGAATAAGGGTAAGACTATCACTAAGATTTTCATTGATTTCAGACACAAAATCTGATTTAGAGCGATCTCGTTTAGGATGGATAACGGCAATACCATTTTTTCTTGCCCATCGTGATGGGGTATCAAATTTTGGATCTATTATAATAAGGTCAGAGATCTGTTTGAGATGACTAAGAAGGTAGGTCAGGGTATATGACTTTCCTGAGCCACTATTGCCAGCAATGGCTAGAGAAGTGACTTTACTATAATCAAGGACAAGATTTTTCATGATTGGAATAATATCATTGTCATGACTCTTAGTGAAGCTGTCTAAATCAGAAATAATAAGACGTTCGGAGACACCGACTTTCCATGGAAAGAATAGGCCACGTTGAATATGAATATCATCAGTGTCAAGAGCCATAAAATAAGCAGAGTTTTGCTTTAACAGAGTATAGCGTGGGTACAATGATGCGTTAGCAATCAAGAAAATTTTTTGATAGAGGTCGTCATCAATGATATACCCAGCTGGTAATCGTGGTAGAAACAGGAAACCATCATCCATAATTTTACAGTCAAAACTATTAGTATAGCTTGTTTCACCTTGCATGAGAGAACCGAGCCCCATATTAAGACTTTGAAGGAGGTACTGTTCTAATTCTCGTTTGATCATCATTTAACCTCTTGGAGTCCATCAGCTTTAAAATAAACATTGTAGCCAACCTCACAAGCTTGAAGTTTATCAAATGCAACCATGGCCATATAAGGTGGAAGAGTTACCTCAGAGTTAAATTTCACAGTGAATGGAGGAAGTCCTTTTTGTGAAAACCAAGCTTTATAAGCGATTATCTCCCCAGTAGGCTGGTTGTCCTCAAATCGAATCTGTGGTTCTAATTCAGTGCTTAAGCAGTAAATAGCTTGCTTGTTGTCGATATATTCAGTTGCAGTATTGGCTGAGTAGCCACTTTTGCGATTACGTGTTTTCATCTGTATTACCTCGTTTTTTAATTTCGTCTTAGCTAAGAACAAGTTTAGTTTACGCTATTTCAATAAAGCAGACTGTCAGATTTTTTGACAGTCTGAAGAAAATTATTGTGTTATGATGCAAACCAATTCTGTAAGCCATTCAGTCAATCGTTCAGCAATTTGAAAGGAAGTCTTTTCCTTCGGAGACGCTGGGAAGAACTGAGCTAATGAGTTTAAAAGTATCTTTTGACGTGCATTTACAAAATCTGATATATTCTGTTGTTCTAAATTTTCATCAAGTTTTTTCATATAGCTTCTCTAAGTAAAGTTTGTTTAAAGCGTGATGTAGTCAAAATAGTAGAAATAATAGTTTCAATGAGTTGGAGTTCAAATTCAGAGCTTGGGAAAAAAACTTCTCGTGGTGTCTTGTAATTCAGTGTTGATTGAAAAGCTTCAGAGCTCTTTTTAGTGAGATTTCTTCTTCCTTTTAGAATTTCTCCAACGGCACTTTCTGAAATGAAGTCGAAATCATCTTCAGAGTTGTCGGAAGCGATTTGATTGTTATAGATCCCCATCTCGTTCATTCTTGTCTTTAAAGATTTGCCCAAAAGTTGGCTGTAAAGTTTTTTTATTTCTTTTGAATAAGTTATTTGTTTCCTCTTTCTCGTCCGAGACGGAAAGAAACATGGAAAGTTTGACCGAAAAAGGCATGAAAAAAGTGCACACCAAATAAAACGGTGAAACTTTTACATAAACAAAAACATAATGCTTGTCTATGTGTTTATAGTTTCAATCCGTCTATTTAGTGCGCACTATTAGACATGTTTGTTTGATCTGTTGAATACAGATCTCTAAGATTCTATCGTATTCGAACCCAGTTTTATAACCCAGTGACATAGTTTTATTTTTGGGTTAATCCGTAGGCTTAGAAAACTATGTCAGAATCTCATGTAAATAGTTTACAGCATCTCAAAGACTCATTTTTAAAACTAAATCAGTTTTGAATCCTCCATTATGGAAACCCAAGTATTATAGTTATATAGTTAATTGAATAAGGGGATTGTTGATAGGAGGTGTTTAAAGAGTAATGCAAAAAAGCGTTTAGAATTCTTGTTTCTAAACGCTCCTAGGTATTAGTAATGGTAATATGGGAGTAGCTCATAGTTTTTACTCGGTTCTGTTTGTGTGGTTACTTACAGTTTACACAATGAAACGCTATGAGTTTTTTTGTTGCACTATATATTACAATTTATCATCAAAAAATGTTTGGACGTATAAAACATACTAAGATTAGTAGTGAAGAAATCTCCGACGGGAGAGAGTACTCACTACTTTTTCTTTGTGTTAAAGTAGAGGTGTCTTGTTAAGTCGTGGCTTCTTTTGGCGCTAGACGTCGTATATAAAACTGGCAAGACACCTGTTTTAGATGGAATTTTATCAAGGTATGTTGGACGCTAGACGTCGAGTATTGAAAATGAAATCACTAAAATAGGGAATTATTCAAGACAAAGAGGTAAACATAATGTGGACAGTTTTTGGAATTGATGTGAGTAAAGCAAGCTCAGAGGTCGCTATTCTTGTGAATGGTGAAAGAGTTCATGGCTATACTATGCCTAATGACATTATCGGATTTTCTCATCTACTGAAGGATCTAAAGACCGTGAGCAACCCTGAAATTATTTTCGAAGCTACTGGTGTCTACTCTCGCCGACTCCAAGCTTTTCTAGAAGAAAACAGCAAAGTAAATCCAGTTGAAATCCTCCTAAGATCATTTCTCTAACTGTCTCTTTCTTTCTCGCTGTAAGGCTTCGTCACTATCTTTTAGCTCTTTAAACTTTTTAGATAAGCTATCTCGGTACATAAGCGTTCATTCTTCAATTGAAATCGCTCTATCTCGGTCATTTTTTTCAAGTTTTCTTATGTATGCGTCTCATTTTAGGAGGTTATCATCTTGTTTTCTCAGCAATAGGATAACCATTTTCTTGTATTGTGCTGTACAATTTTCAATAGTGAACGATTGGGTAAAGCATAATCGAAAGATACACTAACCTTCAAGCAGGACTTTATTAATTATTTCTGGAGAATAGTAACGATTCTTTACTTTTTTGACGAATTTTATTCCCTAACGATCAATCAATATAATCATGTACTTAAGACTAGAAATGTTTATCCCCAATTTTTTTGAAAGCTACTCAAAAACTTATCTTTTATTTCAAAGTTAATAGATTTGAACCTTGTCCTCATTAGATAATTTCATACTAAAATGCTCCAAAAGTTTGGTTTTTCTGTCTAACTTTTTGGGGTGTAGTTCAATTATCCCAGTTGTAAATGAGGTGTGTTTACATCTTGGTTTGTAGTGTTTTATGAGGGAGGACGTAGTGGACTTAGGGGTGATATATCACTCATTATTAGAGAATTTTAGTTTTATCATTCTCCAAGTCATGCACAGGAATCTTACCATATGGCTAAATAACACTGTGGGCGGAAACGTATGCTTGAAATATATCACAATTTAAGTAATACCGTCAAACATCTATTTCTCATGCAATCCACGAAAGACCAGAAGATGCTAATAACTAAACCAGAATAGGAGATTGGTAAGCCGATACTGTTGCAGGTAAAACTGGAAAAGTTTGTTTAGTAACTCTAACTGACCGTTATTCTCGTTTTTTTTTAATCCAGAAGGTAGCTGTCAAGAAAAGCAAGGTGGTAACAGAAGCTGTAGTAAAAATGTTAGGACCCTTGACGAAGCATACAGTAACTCCTAATAGAGGAAAAGAATTCACGTATCATCAGAACTTGAGTGATCAATTGAATATTAAAGTTTAATTTCCAAAAGGTAGTGATCTAATATTGGTTGATAATCAGGCCATTCAGCAGTGGGAGAACAAACTTAATAATAGGCCACAAAACTGTCTTAACTGGAAAACACGTTATGAAGGTTTCTATGAAAAAATGCGTACTTAATTTTACAATTCAAGCCTATATAAAAGATAACTTTACTATGTAATCACTTTAACAAGCAAATCTTCTTTTTAGTTGTGTACAGTAAATTTTAAATTTCATATTTGACAAAAGATTAAATAAATCTAAAAAGATGCTACTATACATAGTATAGTTACGTTTTGATAAATTTGATTACATCTCATACTTCTTCAATATTATTAAGAATCGATGAGATTAATTATATACTATATCCGTAGCAAAATTAATACTCTTTTTCTTTGTGATTTTTAAATCGGTGTACTTTTATGATTATAACGAAGAAATAATGGGAAAAGATAGGATAGTTATTTTATATGAATAAGTTATGAAAAATAAGATATTTATTTTAATTGGAAGTAAGAGTGTAAATGCCGATACGTAAGAGTATACTAAAATTACAGAAACGATGGATGCAAGGTATAAATTTATTAAGGGTTAATCTAATATAATTTGTTAAAGAAAGGAAATTTATGAAATTAAAAGAAGAGTTTTTATTTTTAGGAATAATATTTTTTATATTATCATTTACTACAAACAATTATTTCCTTATTATTTTCGGATTAGTAATGATTTTTGGCTCCCTAAAAGAATGAATATAGCTTTGCTTGATAAAAGCAATAGTAGATGAGAATAAGGTTATTGAATAGGTTGTTGAGATAAATGTTATAACGATTATTAAGGAGTTACTATGGAAAAGAATGATTTATCAATACTAAAAAAACTAAGTAATAGAGAAGACATCGAGAACTTATATAATACAATTGGTGTAAACTTGAGAAAAAAAGTAATTTTAGATTCATATTATTTAGAAAAATCACTTAAAAGTGATTGGGATTTACTAAGAGCGAATAAGGTAAGGTCAACAGTTGGTTATTATAAATCAATAATAGCTCCATATGTTAGTAGTTTACATGATTATATAAAGACTGATCCCATTTTTTTTGAAGTAAACAAATTCAAGAAAGAATTTGAAAATTATATGGGAGTAATGGTTTCACAAATGTCAGATTTAATTTTTAAAGCTGAGATTCGTAATTATTTAAATGATGAAACACTTTTTTTCTTACAACTGAGTGAAAATTTTCTATTTTTCAATGACCTAGTTAGAAAATATATTTTTTGGTACTCTTCTGTAAAAAAAATTTTAGAACAAACGCATGATTTCTTACTAGAATTTTTAAAACAATTGAAAAAATCAAGAAAAAAGGTAACAACCTTATTTTTTGATAAAGACAGCAAAATCACAAATATCTTTTTATCAAAAGGTGATAGACATAATGATAAGTTTGTTATTGAATGTGAAACAGAAGAAGGTAATTTCTTTTTTAAACCCAGGAGAGGTGAGTTAATTAAAAGTTTCGAAATTTTTTTGAATAAACTTTCTAAAAACAATAAGATTTTACCAATGATGTCAGAAAAAATTATTGATTGTGGTAATAATTATTGGGTAAGAAAGGTTGACTTTAAAAGCATTGATCCCAGTAATGTAGAATCAATACAAAATTATTATAGGCGCCTTGGACAGTTTGTTGCAGTATTCTATATCTTAAATGGAAGTGATATTCATTATGAAAACATCATTTCATCTGGAGAACACCCTGTTGTAATTGATATTGAAACATTACTCTCTAGCAGACTCTTGTTAAAAAAAAGTGTGATTTCTCCCTTCTTCAGTCGTAATGAGATTATATACTCACTGGATACAGTGAGAAATTCTATGATTTTACCGGACATATTAACATTAAAAAACAAATTGTTAAATATTAGTCCCTTTAACATTATAGATAATATTGATGGAGAGGAAAAGATTGATAAGAATAAACTTCATCCAATTTTTAGAGAAGATCTTAGTACTGTTATGGAGGATGTCAAGGATGGGTTTGCTACTGTATATAAAGAAATATTAGAAAACAAACAGGATTATAGAACTTTATTAACTTCTATTTTTAAAGATATAAAAATTAGATATCTGAATAGACCTACTGAAACATATAGTCAGATAAGTAGATTATTGACTAATCCAGTCTGTTATCTTGATTTTAAATATGCCTTTGCAGTTTCATCTAGGTTGTATGATTTTAAGGATATTTCTAAAATTAGTTCGGAAGAAATAGTAGAGCAAATTGACCTATTGAATTTTAATATTCCATATTTTGAAGTGAAGTCAGACTCAAAAAAATTAATAACGAGTAATGGAGTTATTGAAGGTTATTTTGCAGAATCACCTTTGGAAAGTTTAAATTTTAAATTAAATATTCTTTCGAATTTGGATTTAGATAGACAAAATAAACTTATAGAGTATATGTTTTTTGTCATTTCTCCAAAATTTAGTGTTAATGAGATAGAGAATGTAAAAAATATAAATAAGTTCTCTAATTATAGTTATACTAAAGAAGAAATTAGAATATCAGTCAATAGAATGGTTGCAGATTTACTAAATAAAAAGATAGTTAATCCAATATCAAACCAGTACTTTTGGATGGGCCCAGAGCTTGAAGGTAGCTTAAAGTCCAAAGTTGCTAGATATAAAATGATTGATTATCCCAACACTTGCTACTCTGGGAATGTTGGAATTCTAATTACACTATTAAATTTAAAAGATAAGCATAAATACAAAAACACAATTAAGCATTTAATATCAGATGTTAATACGGATATAAATGCAATAATTAATTTCAATTTAAATAGAGGTGCTAATATTGGATCGTATAACGGAATAGCACAATACATTAGATGCTATATAGCATTATATGAAGCTGGAGAAATCGATATAGAGAATTATAGCTTTGAAATCAATGAATTATTAAATCAACTTTTATTAAGTATAAGTGAAGATCAAAAATTAGACATATTAGATGGCTCTGCTGGAGTCGCATTAGAGATGCTTGAATTGGAAAAAGTAGAAAAACTTAATGTAGTAATTAAAGATAAAATAAAAAAGATACTTATCAAGTGTAGAGAACATCTGATGGGTTCGATTGTAAAAGATCGCGATTTTTATTATTTTCCCTTAGAACAAGATAAAAGTCGATATTTCACAGGATTCGCTCATGGTTCCTCAGGTATAATCATGGCATTATATAAAATCAATAAATATTTAAATTTTGAAGATGATGTTCTTATTGAGAAATTATTACAGACTGAGAGATATTATTTTGATTCCAGCAAGGAAGTTTGGTATAGAGGTAACAAAACCCAAGAATATTCATGGGGCTGGTGTCATGGCATTCCAGGTATATTACTTTCTCGAGTCGAACTTTATAATGCTGGATATGATAATAGAAAATTACTTGAGGAGATTAAAAAACTCTATGAAATTACATATCAAAAATCTTTAGGGACTAATTTTACCTTTTGTCACGGTGATCTAGGAAATATACTGATCCTGATGCATACAGAAAACTGTTTAGGATATAAACATAATAGGACGAAAGAGTACTTAAATTCAATTCTTCCTTATCTTCTAAGAGCTGATTTGTATCATATTAGAGGAGTGGAGTCTACAGGTTTAATGAATGGAATTGCTGGAGTTATCGCATTCTTAAACGGGGTCTACAAAAATGAGTTTGACCCTCTATTGAAAATTTTAAAGATATCTTGAATTAGGAGGAAAAGATGACAATATTTGAAGTAAAAAATCTTAGTTTTAAATATGGTAATAGGTATATACTTACTAATCTCAATTTTTCACTAAATAAAGGAGAAATAGTTGGATTAGTAGGAAATAACGGTGCGGGAAAGACTACCCTCATGAAAGTAATCTCAGGAATTCTTCCTAGGTTTGAAGGTGAGATTGTAAGTAAGGTAAATAAAATCGGTGTTTTGATTGAACAACCAAGTTTATATCCAGATATGACGGTAGTTTCTAATTTAAGATTTTACTGTAGACTTTATAAAAGGAATTATAGAATTATTAATCAATATAAAAAAGTATTGAATGTTGAAGAATATTTAAATAAAAAAGTATCTAAGCTTTCGTTAGGTATGAAGCAACGTATCGGATTATTTATTGCACTTATTGCATCAGAAGAATTTATATTACTAGATGAACCAACAAATGGATTAGACCCTTCGGGTATAGCAAGTTTATTGAATTTGATTAAAAAATTGTCTCAAGAGTATGGTATTACGTTTATTATATCAAGTCATATTTTACAAAATCTTGATCAAATTTGTAATAGAAATATGTTATTAAAAAACCACCGGATAGTAAACCTTGACTCAACTGAACATTTACGTTTTAGAATCTTTAGTTTCTCTATAAGTCAAAAAGAAATTACCGATATTTTAAAAGAAAATGATATTAAATTCACAACAACTGACAGAGACATAATTGTCAAAGACTATTCTCAAGTTAAAAGTTTATTTGAGGATAAAAAAGTACCCATTAAACTTGAAAAATTAGGGATTAGCGAGGTATTTTTCGATGAGCAAATTTAAATTTATTTTTTTGAAACAAGATTTATTTAAAATGAGTACACTTGTATTCAGTATCTTGTCACTTTTAGCTGGTTTTACCGTTATTTACTCGAATAAATATCTTGGAGGACATTTTGATACTAAAAATATTTACTCTTTATTTTCAACTATATCAGATTTTCTCTTAATTTATATTGCAGTTAATGCTTTTGGAAAAGAATTTAAGTATCGAACGATAAATTTGATAAGAATAAGTGGACGTAGTTATTCAGAAATTATAATAAGAAAATTACTTGGTGGTATTATCTTAAGTGTTATGTTAGCTTGCTTGGCTTTGAGTGAAGTATTTATTTATAAGATGCTATTTAATCAAGTAGGAATAAATATTTATGAAATAGGTAAAAATTTAGTTATCTCGTATGTTGTTTTTTATTTATTTTTGTTTAGCTTAGGTAGTCTTATTGTCATGTTATTGAAGAAAACTTTATTCTCTTATATCACACTTCTTTTAATTTTAAGAATATCACCTATGGTTTTAAATATGCTTGAAAATATTAGTAATCATCTTTCAAAAGTAGTTGATTACATCCCACTTTCATTTTTAGAACAATCTTTTTACTATGCTAACTATTCACAAAAGCAAGTTTATACAGTTATTATTTGGTCGCTTATTATTTTACTTGTTTTACCTGAAATCTATAAGAGAAAAGGGTATGCATGATGGTTACAGATAATTTCAATGATTTCTATTTCAAAAGTATAAAAGGAAAGTTTGAAACTTTTTACGAGGAATATGTCGATTATCTTAATCATTATTTTGAAAATTACAGTTCCATAGATATAATATTTGTGACAGAAGAAGATAAGAAAAGGTGTCTAAATCAAATAATTGATGCAATCTTAAAACAAGTTTCGGAAATTTCTAATTATTCATTGATAAATTTTTACCAAACAAAAGCTAAAGTTAATGAGAAACTCTCATATACAACTTTTAACTCTTGGCTGAGTGATGAAAAATTAAAAAGCGAATTTAAAAGGTCATATCCTGTTTTAACGGTAAAGTGTAGTGATTTAGTGAAATTTTTAAAAGACAAAGTATTGGAAATATTTGATACTATTTGTAAATATAGAAGTGAAATTTTTCAATTCATAGGATTAGAGGAAACTACAGATAATTTAGGTATAACATCTTTCGATATTAGTATGGGAGATTTTCACCAGGAAACTTTTGTTTTAATGGTTGAGGTACAAGGACGAAAAGTATTCATAAAAAAACGGGGGAGCTTAGGGGAACAACTTTTTTCTATTTTAGATAAAGTGTATATGGATAACGGGGTTAGTTTACCTCTTGCAAAAACTTTATTTTTATCAAATGACTTATTTTTACAAGAAATGATATATTTTGAACCTCTTAAAGATGAAGAAATACATAAATTTTATTACAAATTTGGTATAATGTCAGCTTTGTTTACTATTTTAGGTACAAAAGATCTCCATAGTGAAAATATTATTGCTAGGAAATCTGGTCCCACATTCATTGATTTAGAAGCTTCTATAACTTCGAAGACAATGAGTAGGTATTCGTTACTAAAAGAAACTTCACTTTTCAATTGTAATGAAGAGAAATTAATATATGCGGGATATGATCTAAGTGGATTTACAGGAAAATCAAATAAAATCAAAAGTCTAGGTATTGTCAATTCAGGGACAAACAAAATAGATGTTGGTATAGTGAATCACGAAGAAAAAAGGTTTAATATTCCAAAGAATTTAAGTGGTGATTTAGTTGATCCTAATAACTTTAAAGATGAAGTAATTAAAGGATTTCAAATGGGAACCAAAATTTTCTTAAATAATAAAAAAGCAATTGTAAATGAGTTCCAGAATTTGAAAACAGATTTATTTGATACGCGTGTAGTAATTAGAAATACTGGTTTTTATGCTAAATTTCTACATGATTTGACTTTACCTGTTTACATGAAAAGTTGGTCGAAATACAATAATTTCCTTAATCTTATTATTAATAAAAGTCATTATCCACAACATATTCTGAGTGAAGAGATGAATAGTTTAAAGATGTTTAAAATACCATACTTTAGACTTGGTCAGATGATGGAACATAAAAAAATAGAAGAAGAATTTATAGATAGAATTAAAAGCATTGATGAGAAAGACCTCTTTAGAGAACTTCACTATTTAAAAATGATGTTAAACTATGATTCAACTGATAAAAGTATAAAAAATAATGAAAGAACAATTGAGAATGAAGTTGATAAATTCCTTGATCTTAGTTTAATAGATGGAAAGTTTATAAACTATGGAGCAATAGATTTTTCAATTCAAGAAAAAATAATAGACTATAGAAATGAGTTTTATTCTTTTGGTCCGACGTTATTATTTGTAGATGGTGTCAAGAAGGATAGAAATTTAAATAGAATAATTACTGAAACAATTAAATCAAGTAGTACGGGGAAGTTTATTTCGGGGCTAACCGGATATCAATCAGGTTTGTTACTAAAATATTTGTTTAATATAAAAGAATGCGATAATGACTATATTACCGTTAAGGAAATGGCAAATGATAATGATTTAATTGATTTTTCAACGTATGGAAGTGCAATATTAGTACTAGATTTATTGTACAAAGAGACAAATAATAAAAAAATTTTTAAAGATATTGTTTTTTTAGGAAGAAAATACTTTGATGCATATCAAAATAGAGAATTGACAGGACTATTTCATGGATTTTCTGGAGATATTGTCGTGTTGAGTGTACTATCAAATTATTTTCCAGAAGCAGATATATCTATTTCTTATTCTGTATATTTCTAGTAAAATAATTAATTTTAATAGTGGTATAGTTGATGTTGGTATATATAGAGATAGATTATATTTTATAAAAGAAAATACATTTTATTCTATGGATAGAAAAAATTGGAAAGATACTAGAGATATTGGGAATGATCATTATATATATGCAATTTCTTATGGTGCTTGTGGCATATTGTTAAGTAGATTATTTTTATCTGAAAAGAATCTAGAAGTAAGTAGAAAATTAAAAAAAGTAATATCTAAAGATATCAATAACGCATTATCAGGGTTATTAAGGTTAAAGAGAAACGATTTTCCCGATGATACTATAATTAATGGCTTTTCTGGAGCGATACTAACTATTAAATTTGTGCTGGATTCTAAGATAATAAGTAATAGAGATATTTTAGTTGATATGGAAAGATTCCTTTCTATTGGTAAATCAGAACTAAGTAAAGGAAATTGGAACCTTCCAGTGTTTAGAAATATCTATAATCCATGCTTTTTTGATGGAAGAATTGGAACAGCATTTACTCTATGGTTGTTAGAAAAACCTAAAAAAATAGTTTTAGATGTTTTTAGAAAGTAATATTTATGAAAAAGATTACTCCTATTTTACAAATGAGTGAAACAGAGTGTGGACTATGTTCTGCTATAATGTTAATGGATTATTATGAAGTTTCTTTAAATTTAAGTGATTTATCTAAGAGATTTGTAGTTGGTAGAGATGGGACAAGTATAGGTGACTTAAAGGAAATTTTTAATTATTATAAGTTTGATACAAAGATTTATCAGGTGTTAAATAATCTATCTGACTTAGAACCAGAGGCCTTACCTTGTATTATTTTTCATAATAAAGGACACTTTGTTATTTTAGAAAAGATAAAGAATGATAATGCCATAGTTATAGATTCTGCCATTGGTCGTTTAAAAATAAGTAATAATAACTTGAATAAGAATTATAAGAAAATTATAATTAAAATATCTCCTTCGAAAAAATTGAAAAAACAAAACAGTAGAGGAAAAGAGTTTGATTTAATAAGAAACTCTATCATACAAGAAAAGAGATTATTACTAAGAGTGCTATTCTACGCGATTTCTGTATACGCATTATCATTGATTGTTCCGATAATTTTAAAAATAATAGTAAATGATTTTTTGGATATTGGTACTACTACAGATAACATAAAAAATTTGACTTATATTATACTGTTGAGTAGTCTAGGCTACTACGTTATAAATAGGTTGAAATTAATAGCTAGTGTCAGAATGTCGGTTGAGATTAATAAAAAGTTAGTCTATAAAGTAATTGATAAGCTATTTAAGAACAAGTTTGAATATTTTTTGAATCGTTCGAGTTCTGATATACAATACAGACTTATATTACTTAAGAATGTCGAAACAATGATTAGTGATGTTTTTATTCAAACTATTCTAGATGTCGGTTCTATGTTTGTTATTTTTATATACATCTTACAATCTCAAATTTACTATGCTATTTTATTAATTTTTATTACTTTAATAGTCCTTATGATAAGTTTTATTATAAAAAATAAAATGTTATTGAATAAAAATGATGAGATATCCAAGGATAATAAGTTGCAGATGATACAATACGATATTTTTAGGTCAATTTTTGACGTGAAGGTTTTGGGATTAAGTCAAGAAAAAAAAGCAATCTGGAGCAATAGTTATAAAGAGTATATCAACTCGCATCAGAGAACAAAATTATTCTCATCATTTTTTCAAGGAATATTATCATACATAACACTATATATTCCTATATTTATCCCTTTGTTAGGGATTTGGCTAAGTAGGGGGAAAAGTCAAATTGGTACAATTATTGCTTTGCAGTCAATGACTGGTATTTATATAAATAGTTTAATATCAATTTCACAGTTATCAGAAACATTGACTACTATTGGAACTTACGTGGGGAGGATTAATGATATTTTAATTCAGGATGATGAGAAAGAGAGACATGAGGTAATAGACTTTAATGGAAACATAAAAGTTGAAAATCTAGCATTCTCGTATCCAGGATCAAAAATAAAGGTACTACAAAATATTAATTTCAGTATTAAAGAAGGTGAATCAGTAGCTATTGTAGGTGAGAGTGGTTCAGGAAAATCAACTTTATTTTATATCCTCCTTGGTGCTTATGATAATTACCAAGGAAAAGTTATTTATGAGGGAGTAGATCTATCAATATTGAATAAGGATAAATTAAGAAAACAAATAGGTGTAGTACCTCAAAACTCATTGCTCTTTAGTGGTTCCATTAGAGAAAATCTAACTCAAGATGAACATATTAGTGATGGTGAACTTTTCGAAATTTTGCAAAAAGTTTCTTTGGATGATTTTGTTAAATCATTGCCAATGAAGTTAAATACAATAATTTCAGAGAATGCTTTTAATCTATCAGGAGGTCAAAAGCAAAGAATTGCATTAGCAAGAGCTATATTAAATAAAAAAGCAGTATTATTTCTAGATGAAGCAACTAGCTCTCTGGATAACATGACAGAGCATAAAGTTGTTAACTACTTATCTGAAGGTTCAAATACAAAAATAGTGATTGCTCATCGCTTATCTACCGTTAGAGATAGTGATAAGATTATCGTATTAAAAGAAGGAAGAGTAGTAGAGATTGGAAACCATGATGAATTGCTAAGCAAGAAAGGAGAATACTATAAAATGTATTTTAGAAATTCTAATAATAGTTTTTCTGAGGAAGGAGAACTATGACTGAATAAATATTGTTAATAAAATGTAGCACATCACAAAGTGAGATGGAAGCCCTATATTAAAGCACTTAGTTGAGAAATTTGATAAGGGAGACCTTCCTTTATCAATATTTGACCAATCGAATTTAGAAATAAATGATTTTTACACTAAAGAAGCTCTATTAAGTACTTTCATTAGAGGAACATCAAAAATAGGTGTACTAGAAAATAAACTTATGTCTTGAGATGGGGAGTTCTTTTTTGCCATGGTTAATTATATCAGATACCAGGTATTTTTAAAATGGTACTTGAAAGATTATCTTATAGAATTCATGAATTTCCTCTACTTGGAAAAAAAATAAATATTTTTGTTTATTGCAATTCAAATGATACCAATAAAGTTTTCTGAATATTCGGAGGATTTATTTTTAAATCTTTAATCAGAAATTGTCTCTTTCTAGACTTATATACAGATTTTTGAGAATTTTGAGAAAAATATTGAAGACTTTGAAGAAAATATACTTAAACTTATGGATCGAATCAGAAATAATTAATATGTATTTACAACTAAATAAGAGAAAATATTTGAAATATATTAAATAGTGCTGATTGACGAGCTTAGTAAAGGAATAAAATAAGTAAGCAAAAATAATGGAAATAATTACTAGATTATAATAGTTTAAAAGAATATTTACTTAAAACCGAGCAAAAAAATTAGCTTGTTTATAATGGGGGAAGGGTGGGACATAAATTTAAAGATGTTTTGATTTTTTATTCAGAAACGAAGGTAAATATTATGGAAAAAAATTTATTAGATATTACTGAAACAGCAGAAATTGAATCAACAATGGTTCAATTGATTCAAGATGAAGACCTAAATTTATCAGGTGGAGCGACTCCTGCGGTTGTTACTGCTGTTACTGCTGTTACTGCTTTATCTATAGCGGGTTTAAATCTGCTTCGGGTCACAAGCGCTTGTACATCTAGATGCTATTATCCTTAAGATTCAATAAATAAAAATATTTAAGGGAGGAAAATTAATGAAAAGTTTTAAAAATTCAGGACTCGATGAAGAGTTTGTTAAATTGGTAGATGATCTTGATAATTTAGAAGAACTATCAGGTGCTTCAACGTGGAATAATTTTATTATTTCGGGGACCGTTGTCAGTTTAACATTTGGTAATGATGGTTGGATTTGTACATGGACCCATGAATGTCAAGATACTTGTAGATAATTAAAAACGTTATATATTATACTTTATAAATCAAGAAATACTTTTAAATTTATGTGGAAGCACTTTATGCATTTTGATTAAATAATATGTTAAAATATTGTTTAGCAAAAAGGGCTCGTTATGTAGGCTCTATAATTTCTGTAGTGGGTAAAACCACTGTAGGGATTATAGAGCTTTTTGAGTGTACACAAAAAGTTCTATAGAACTATAAGGAAAATCGACCAAACCATCATTAAGAAGAACTTATGAGACTTATTAAGAATATCATAGAATTAATCGGAATTAAAGACTCAAATATCATTATTTCCTTGTTTTTGAAACTGATACTCACAGCAAGATACAAGCAAAAGTCGATTATTCTGCACCATCATGCCCTCTTTACCAAGGGAAAATGATCAAATACGACTTTCAAAAGCCTTCTAAAATTCCTCTTCTCAATCAAGTTGGAACTCTAACACTACTACGTCTGAAGAATCGTCGCTTCCAGTGTAAAAGTTGTAGGAGAGTCATGCTGGCTAAGACATCAGTCGTTGAGAAAAACTGTCAAATATCCAACTTTGTCATTTGAAGGCCCTAAACCAATGGGAAAATGCTATACAGACGTGACAGAATTTGTCATTCCAGCAGGTAGTCAAAAAGCTCTATTAATCACCAGTTTTAGATGGTTTTAACAGTGAAATTATTGCTTATAATCTTTCTACATCACCGAACTTAAGACAAGTAAAATTAATGTTGGAACAAGCCTTCACAGAGGAGCACTACGAAAATACAATTCTCCATAGTGACCAGGGATGGCAATACCAACACGATTTCTATCATCATTTTTTAGAGGAGAAAGAAATCCAACCGTCCATGTCAGGTAAGGGAAATAGTCCAGACAATGGTGTGATGGAATCCTTCTTTGGCATTCTTAAGTCTGAGATGTTTTATGGTTATGAGAAGACGTTTAAGTCAATTGAGCATTTGAAACAAGCTATTGTAGACTATATTAATTATTACAACAACAAACGTATTAAGGTAAAACTAAAACGAAAAAGACAATCGCAGACAACTTCAACCAAACCACACACGATTGCCTCTATACATCGTCTCATCAGAACAATGTATTACCTCATAACGCATAACAAACTTTACGATTATACTTCTACCCAAAATCGGTAAAATTGTTTATGCCATATGATTGTAACACCTTATCAAAAAAAATCACTAGGTAAGGTGTTGTTTTTGCGTACACTTTTTACACTGAATTTTAGTTCAAAAATAGACAAATTTCTTAGTTCGACTATGGAATTCAATCTATTTTTTATCAAATACTTTGATATGCTTGACAAATGGTAGAAAAGGACTCAGTCCTGTACAATTCAGAACTGAATCCTTTGCTTAAATAAATTGTTTAACTTTTTGGGGTCAGTACACTATAGAGCTTATTTGAATTCACCAGATGTAAAAGTTATAGACCTTTTATATTACAATCTGTTCTAGAATTATTTCTAGGAAAGTTGCAAGAGTTGGATTACCTAACTTTTCAACCATGTTAATATATTCTTTTATACTTGTTAAGTTAGCTAATTCTCCTTTTAAATAAGCCATTAATTTTTTTAAAAAGTTTAAATAAATAATTGAAAACATATCTTGATAAACTAAGAGTTGTTCCAGATTATCAATAAAATAATTAACATGATGAAATTTTCTACGTTCAATTAAAATAAGAATGAGATTCAAATGGACTATCTCCGCATTTTTCTTATGACTCGGTAGTGTGCAATATATCTTATCTCGTTCAACAAATGCTTCACCCAGAAAAATTAGGTCGTTATCAGATAGGATAGTCATGGTGTTACCAAAAATATAAAGCTCATATTCTGTCCATTCCTCTATACTATAAAGATAAGTTGTTAAAAATTCTATTTCGTCATCTGTTATAACATAGTCAGGATCTAATCCCTGAATTGCTACTTTTACAACTAGTTTATTCAGACGATTGTACACTTTAGAGGATTCAGTATCCTCGTAATCTGTAAGAATCTTTTTTAAACCAGATAAATCTTTTTGAGCCTGTAGTTGAACTAATTTATTTCCAGTTTTAAAGAATTTACTTTCTTTATACTGATTCATGGCATAACCAAATTCTGAAAAGCTCATATTGATTCCCTCGATAGCTATAAGTAGTTTATCCGCAGATAGCATGGTTTGCCCGTTTTCAAATTTTGATAATTGTGATATAGATAAATTCTTTTTTGAGATGTCCTTGAGTTTAAGTCCTCGAGCTATTCTAAGTTCTTTATAAAGTTCTCCCAATTCAAGTGATTTTCTCAACATTAATAACTTTCTCCTTTGTCAAAATCATACCCTGATTGTAGCTCTGTTGTTATTTAATGAAACTCCTTATTATATCTAGTACTTTTACTGACGAATTCCACTATCATCATAAAACGTAAAACATTCCTATATAAAAAGCACTGCTATTTACATAAAAGAGCTTAAATCATCTATATATTGAGCTTTGTAAACAAATAACTGATTTATCATCCCCAACCCGCTCATTATATCACTTTTTATGAAAAAATAAAAAAGAAGTTGAACTATGCCCCCAAAAGTTAGATAGAAAAGCCTAACGTTTGGGGTGTTTTTATTATGAAATGGCTTCAGGAGGATTTCGACTAGATTTACTTTTTTGAAACGGCTCGTTTACCACAATCAACTTACTATTATCAGTTGAAGTAACTGAGTGGGCTAGACAAAGATAAAGAGGTTAAAACAGAAAATCAAGTTATTTTTACTGAGAACAAAGGAAATTATGGCTATCGTCGAATGACTCTTGAATTAAGAAATCGAGGATTTATGATTAATAATAAAAGAGTTCGACGTCTTATGATAGTACTTGGTTTAATCGCTAGAATTCGCCGGAAGCGGAAGTATTCGTCACATTAAGGAGAGATTGGTAAGAAAGCAGAGAATCCCATTTAACGCCAGTTTGAAGTATCCAAACCAATGGAAAAGTGCTATACGGATGTGACAGAATTCGCCATTCCATCGAGTAGCCAAAATCTTTATTTGTCGCCAGTTTTAGATGGCTTCAACAGCGACATTATCGCCTAAAATCTTTCTACAATAATGAGTGAATTAAGATAAAACTAAAACGTGTGACTTACTTAGTAGATAAGCTTACAAAACTAGCTAATCAGTCTTATTGTGCGGTCAAGAAAACCTCTCCAATGATAGAAGAGGTTAAATACTATACAGGGGAGTTACTTAGGCTTTCTGAACACAGACAAAGTGTTTTAGAGGAGATGGTAACATTGGCTCAATCTTTGCCAGAATACGAGATTCTTCACTCTATTCCTGGAATAGCTGAAACCACAGCGACAAGTATTATTCGCGAACTTGGTGATATTCGTCGATTTCACTCTGCCAATCAAATCAATGTTTTTATCGGCATTGACCTCA